>OOCG01000446.1_pt1 | contig 28308 bp, 27 predicted proteins | sample 1671521 | NCBI WGS metagenome assembly OOCG01 (sample SAMN06348165, study PRJEB24527) | human gut metagenome | biome: human gut; feature: ankylosing spondylitis patient; material: feces | host: Homo sapiens | place: China | collected 2015-10
GGGGAGAATTCCGTGGAGGAAGAGATTCGAGAGGGCCAAGAGAATTTAGGGGGAACCGGGAGCCGAGGATTCCGAAGAAGGAAGAGGAATAAACCATTCAATAGTTAATGACACATTATAACATCACACACTCATTAACACCCTGATAACCAACTTGAGGTCACAAATTGCAACCTCAAGTTCAAATAACATTTTCGCCAATAAGCTATCTATGATAGCAACCAATTAAAGAAAAAATGAACGACATTGTTATCATTGAAAATAAAATTTATGAGATCAGAGGTCAAAAAGTTATGTTGGACTTTGATTTGGCGGAGATGTATGAAGTTACCACAGGTAACTTCAATAAAGCCATTAAACGAAACATCGAACGATTTCCTGCAAGATTCATGTTTCAATTAAATAAAGACGAGTTCAACTTGATATTCCAAAATGGAATATCAAGTTGGGGTGGTACTCGCAAAATGCCTTACGCTTTTACAGAACAAGGTGTAGCAATGTTATCTGGAGTTCTGAAAAGTCCCCGTGCTATTGAAGTCAGTATTAATATTATGGATGCCTTCGTCCACATGCGTCAATACCTACTCTCCCATGCTCCGAAACAGGAATTGGAAGAATTGAGGAAAAGGATTGAATACTTGGAAGAGGACATATCCTCCGACAGAGAAAGCTACGAGAAGCAATTTGACGACCTATTCACCGCTTTTGCCAAGTTGAGTGCTGCCATTCAAATAAAGCAGACTCCCTTGGACAGAGTAAAAATAGAAGGATTTAAAAACAAATAATAAAGAAAAGAGCAATGAGTAAAATTGGAAAAAGAGCCATGCTTTTATTGTTGGCACTACCAATCGGATTCAATGTTATGGCACAAGAAACCAAAAAGCCGACACTGGAAGAATTGATTCCGGGTGGCGAGAGTTACCGCTATGCAGACAACCTGTACGGACTGCAATGGTGGGGTGACGAATGTATCAAGCCGGGCGTAGATACCCTTTATTCTATCCAACCCAAAACGGGAAAGGAAACAATGGTTATCACTCGTGAACAGATCAACAAAGTGCTTGAAGAGAACAGGGCAGGAAAGTTATCACACCTGTATTCCGTCAGTTTCCCATGGGCCGATAAGCCACAAATGCTATTCAAGATAGCAGGAAAGTTCATTGTATATGATTTCAAGAGCAATCAAGTTGTCAGCACTCTCAAACCCAAAGACGGAGCAGATAATGAAGACTATTGCGCAGCCAGTGGAAACGTGGCATACACGATAGGTAACAATCTGTATGTAAACGAGAAAGCAGTAACTAATGAACCCGAAGGCATCGTTTGCGGACAGACTGTACACCGGAATGAATTTGGTATCAACAAAGGCACTTTCTGGAGCCCGAAAGGTAACCTGCTCGCTTTCTACCGTATGGACGAGAGCATGGTGACACAATACCCGCTTGTAGACATCACTGCACGCGTAGGCGAAGTGAACAATGTACGTTATCCGATGGCAGGCATGACGAGCCATCAGGTAAAAGTGGGTATTTACAATCCTGCCACAGGCAAAAGCATTTATCTGAATGCAGGTGATCCCACAGATCGTTATTTCACCAATATCAGCTGGTCACCGGATGAAAAAAGCCTCTACCTGATTGAAGTAAACCGTGACCAGAACCACGCCAAACTTTGCCAGTACAACGCAGAAACAGGAGAGCCGATGGGCGTTCTCTACGAAGAAATGCATCCTAAATACGTGGAGCCACAAAACGCAATCGTATTTTTGCCGTGGGACCCTACCAAGTTCATCTATCAAAGTCAGCGTGACGGCTACAACCATCTTTATCTCTTTGATGCCAATGCAGCCAACATGAAAGGTGAAACTTATAACAGTGCTAACGGTGGTACTTATTTCCAGGCCGGCAAAGTCAAACAACTGACCAAAGGCAACTGGCTGGTCAGCGACGTCCTGGGATTCAACACAAAGCGTAAAGAAATCATCTTCACAGCCGTAGAAGGCTTGAGAAGCGGACATTTCGCTGTAAACGTGAGCAATGGAAAAATAAGCCAACCGTTCGAGAACTGCAAAGAAAGCGAACATAGCGGCATGCTTAGCGCTTCCGGCACTTATCTTATCGACCGTTATTCAACAAAAGACCAGCCTCGCATCATCAACCTGGTAGACACCAAAAACTTCAAAGAAACAGCCAATCTGCTGACTGCTGAAAGCCCTTACGAAGGCTACCAAATGCCAAGCATCGAAACCGGAACAATCAAAGCGGCAGACGGCACCACCGACCTGCATTACCGCCTGATGAAACCGGCCAACTTTGACCCGGTCAAGAAATATCCCGTCATCGTATACGTCTACGGAGGTCCTCACGCGCAATGCGTCACCGGAGGATGGCAAAACGGCGCACGCGGATGGGACACATACATGGCAGGTAAAGGCTATATCATGTTTACCATCGACAATCGTGGCAGCAGCAACCGTGGACTGGCATTTGAAAATGCCACCTTCCGCCGTCTTGGCATCGAAGAAGGTAAAGACCAGGTAAAAGGCGTTGAATTCCTGAAATCCCTCCCCTACGTAGACAGCGAACGCATCGGCGTACACGGATGGAGCTTCGGAGGACACATGACTACCGCCCTGATGCTTCGTTACCCGGAAATATTCAAAGTAGGCGTTGCCGGAGGCCCGGTAATCGACTGGGGGTATTATGAAGTGATGTACGGCGAACGCTATATGGATACACCGGAAAGCAACCCGGAAGGCTACAAAGAATGTAATCTGAAAAACCTTGCCGGCCAACTGAAAGGTCACCTATTGATTATTCACGACGACCACGACGACACTTGCGTGCCACAGCACACCCTGTCGTTCATGAAAGCTTGTGTAGATGCCCGCATTTATCCCGACCTGTTTATCTACCCGTGCCACAAGCACAACGTAGCAGGACGCGACCGTGTACATCTGCATGAGAAAATCACCCGGTACTTTGAGCAGAACTTATAAAACTGACAAAGACACCACCGTATCCATACAAATCATAGATAACAGTATAAATCCATAACAATACAAAGATGAAGATATTATTACTAGGCTCGGGCGGCCGCGAACATGCACTGGCATGGAAAATTGCCCAAAGTCCGAAAGTTGAAAAACTATACATTGCTCCGGGAAATGCCGGAACAACTGCCGTAGGCGAGAATGTCAACATCAAAGCCACCGATTTTGAAGCAATCAGTGCTTTTGCTCTAAAAGAGAACATCCAAATGATAGTAGTAGGTCCCGAAGATCCGTTGGTAAAAGGAATCTACGATTACTTCCAAAACCGTCCGGAGCTAAAGCATATTGCCGTAATCGGTCCTTCGGCTCAAGGAGCGCAACTGGAAGGCAGCAAGGAGTTTGCCAAAGGCTTCATGATGCGCCACAACATCCCGACAGCCCGCTACAAAAGCATCACTTCCGAAAACCTCGAAGAGGGCCTCGCTTTCCTCGAAACGTTGGAAGCTCCCTACGTACTGAAGGCTGATGGCCTTTGTGCCGGGAAAGGAGTTCTCATCCTTCCTACGCTGGATGAAGCGAAAAAAGAACTGAAAGAAATGCTCGGCGGCATGTTCGGTTCCGCATCGGCAACCGTTGTGATTGAAGAGTTCTTGAGCGGTATCGAGTGCTCTGTATTCGTACTGACAGACGGAGACAACTACAAAGTCCTCCCTGTAGCGAAAGACTACAAACGTATCGGTGAGGGCGACAAAGGATTGAATACAGGCGGTATGGGTAGCGTAACTCCGGTTCCGTTTGCTGATGAAGTATATATGGAGAAAGTACGCACACGTATCATCGAACCGACCATCAATGGTCTGAAAGAAGAAAAGATCACCTACAAAGGTTTCATCTTTCTCGGTCTTATCAAGGTGAAAGGTGAACCGATGGTTATCGAATACAACGTCCGCATGGGCGACCCGGAAACAGAAAGCGTGATGTTGCGCATCCAAAGCGACTTCGTAGAGTTGCTTGAAGGCACAGCGGCAGGCAACCTGAACGAGAAAACACTAGTGATGGACCCACGTTCGGCCGGCTGCGTCATTCTTGTCAGCGGCGGTTACCCCGAAGCCTACGAAAAAGGATTCCCTATCAGCGGACTGGAACAGGCTGCCGCCACCGACAGTATCATCTTCCATGCCGGAACAGCCATGAAAGACGGACAAGTGGTGACGAACGGAGGACGTGTGATTGCCGTTTGCTCTTACGGTGCAACGAAAGAAGAAGCACTGGCACAGAGCTACAAAGTGGCAGACATGATCGACTTCGACAAGAAGTATTTCCGCCGCGACATCGGATTTGATTTGTAAGAAACAACCTGTAATGATACGCCACGGCAGGCATAAATCCCCTATTTGTACGGCATATAGATCCTACAAAGCGATGATATATGCCCGCCGGACGGCAAAAGAACTGACAGACCAATGAGAAATAAAAGACTACAAAGTCAAGTGACGGCAGGACGGTGGACCCTGCCTGCCGTTATCTTTATCTGCGCCCTATGCTGGGTGTTGACTTACTTTTTATTTCCCGACTCCATAGCCTCAACAACACCCAAGGACAGCTCTTCTTTCTTGCAATCCACCCGCGATTTACTGCTTCCGGGATGGGCAGAACGAATTGTCAGCTTTCTGGTTTACGCAATCATCGGCTACTTTCTGATAGAGCTGAACAACCAGTTCAGTATTATCCGCATGAGGGCTTCCATGCAGACAGCTATTTATTTCCTGCTGGTTACCGTCTGTCCGGGAATGCATTTACTATACATAGGAGACATTGTCGCCCTCGGTTCTCTTATTTCCATTTATTTTCTGTTTAAAAGCTATCAGCAAGCTCAAGCTGCGGGCTATCTATTCTATTCCTTCTTCTTTATCGGAGCGGGAAGTATTCTTTTCCCACAGCTCACCATCCTCTCGGTGCTTTGGTTGCTCGAAGCCTACCGTTTCCAGTCGCTCACTCCTCGCAGTTTCTGCGGTGCGCTACTCGGATGGATGCTGCCCTACTGGATGCTGTTCGGACACGCCTTCTTCTATAATGAGATGGAGTTGTTCTACCGCCCTTTCAACCAGCTATTAGCTTTCGGAGAAGTCTTTAACTTACAAATCCTTCAACCCTGGGAATTGGCTATACTGGGCTATCTGCTCGTGATGTTTATCGTCAGTGCTGTCCATTGCATCGCTGCCGGATTTGAGGATAAGATACGCACACGTGCCTATCTCCAGTTCTTGATAGACCTGACGCTCTTCCTGTTCCTGCTGATTGCCTTGCAACCGATATATTGCAGTGCCCTGCTGCCTTTGCTTATCATAAGCAACAGCATCCTGATCGGGCATTTCTTTGTACTGACCAATAGTAAAAGTTCAAATGTGTTCTTTATCATTTCATTGGTCGGCCTCATCCTCTTATTCGCTTTTAATATATGGACGCTTTTGTAGATTCAATGATACAACTCCTCATAGAATGGGGACTTCCGGGATTATTCATCTCGGCTTTATTAGCTGGGAGCATCGTGCCTTTCAGTTCCGAACTGGTATTGGTGGCATTGGTGAAGCTCGGCTTGCCCCCGATAGCCTGTCTGATATCCGCCACTCTGGGCAATACAGTGGGCGGAATGACTTGTTACTACATGGGACGTCTGGGTAAAGTTAGCTGGATTGAGAAATACTTCAAGGTAAAGAAAGAAAAGGTAGACAAAATGGTGAAATTCCTGCAAGGGAAAGGGGCATTGATGGCATTCTTTACCTTTCTTCCTGCCATTGGCGAGGTGATCGCCATTGCACTGGGATTTATGCGAAGCAACACATGGCTTACTATTGTTTCCATGTTTGTCGGCAAACTGATACGTTATATCCTTCTCCTGTATGTGCTCGAAAGTGCCTGGGATGCTATGGCAGGGTAAATCTTTTTTAAGTATTAGGTATTAAGTATTAAAGATTGAGTATTAAAGATTGAGTGATGGAAAGAATAATTGAGAGAACCGATGACGGGAGCGCTACTCTGTTTGTTCCGGAATTGAATGAACATTATCATTCGACGAAAGGGGCACGCACGGAGTCTCAACATATTTTCATCGATATGGGGCTGAAAGCCTCTCCTGCCGCTACTCCACGTGTTCTTGAAATCGGCTTCGGGACAGGATTAAACGCTTGGCTCACCCTTGAAGAAGCGGAAAGAAGCAGACGAAATATACACTATACAGGACTGGAACTCTATCCACTAGACTGGCAGACAGTAGAACAGCTAGGGTATATCTCCAGCGATGAACAGCTTACCATACATCGGAAGCAAACAACAACCAATGAGCAATTTACCCCGAATGAAGAAGAACAACAACCGGCTATCGAATTGTTTAAGCAGCTTCATACATCGCCCTGGGAAAAAGACGTGCAGCTTACACCGCACTTCACCTTACGAAAAATAGAAACGGACGTGAATAAGTGGAGAGTTGAGAACTCTCCATTTAACCTAGTTTATTTCGACGCCTTCGCCCCGGAAAAGCAACCAGAAATGTGGTCGCAAGAACTATTCAACCGCCTCTATGTTTTATTAGATAGAGACGGAATTCTGACTACCTACTGTGCCAAAGGTGTAGTACGCCGAATGTTGCAGACAGCCGGATTTACAGTAGAACGCCTCCCCGGACCTCCGGGTGGTAAACGGGAAATATTACGGGCCCGGAAACAAGAGTAGAAACAAGATAAGATTGAAACCCCGAAACAGAAGAAATCATGAAACAACAACTAAAAGATATGAGAACACTTTTCCTTCTTGGTACCTGCCTCCTGATAGCAGCCTGCACAGGACGTTCCTCCCAAGCAAGTAACGATGACGAGACAAAGCCGGTGATAACCGTCACACTGGAACCGCAACGTTATTTCACGGAGGCCATTGCCGGAGATAAATTCAAAGTAGTCAGCATGGTGCCCAAAGGTTCCAGTCCGGAGACATACGATCCTATCCCCCAGCAACTTGTTTCTTTAGGAGACAGCAAAGCCTATTTCCGCATCGGGTACATCGGTTTCGAACAAACCTGGATGGACCGCCTGATGAACAATACTCCCCATATCCAAGTGTTCGACACCTCGAAAGGAATCGACCTCATACTCAATAATGATGACCATGGCCATGCCCACGGCCACAACAGTCACGACGGCCATATCCACGCCGTAGAGCCACACGTATGGAACTCTACCGGTAATGCTTTAATCATCGCCGGAAACACCTACAAGGCCCTTAGTCAACTGGATAAAGCAAACGAACCATATTATAGAAACCGTTACGACTCTCTCTGTCAGCGCATCCAGCACACCGACAGCCTGATTCGCCGACAACTCTCTGTCCCCGAAGCAGCCAAAGCCTTCATGATTTATCATCCGGCCCTCTCCTACTTCGCCCGCGACTACGGATTGCATCAAATTTCGATCGAAGAAGGAGGCAAAGAACCCTCTCCCGCTCATCTGAAAGACCTGATAGACGTCTGTCAGGCGGAAAATGTAGGCGTTATCTTCGTTCAACCGGAGTTTGACAAACGCAATGCGGAAACCATCGCGCAGCAAACCGGAACGAAAGTGGTCCCTATCAACCCGTTAAGTTATGACTGGGAGGAAGAGATGCTGAATGTAGCCAAAGCCCTTGCGCCGCAAGCTGCCACCAAATAAACGTATAAAGAAAGACCAATCAAGCCCTTTCCAATGATGAAACCGATAATCGAAATAAAGAATCTTTCCGCCGGATATGACGGTCGCACTGTTCTCCACGATGTTAATCTAAGCATCTACGAACGGGATTTTCTAGGTATTATAGGTCCGAACGGAGGCGGCAAAACAACGCTTATAAAGTGCATCCTCGGTTTGTTAAAACCAACCGGAGGGGAAATTATATTCCATACTCCCGAGAAGGCTCCCATAAGAACATCTACGGAAGGGACTTCAACAGAAACATCTGCCAAAAGTTCCTTTCAAAGCTCTTCCGCAAAATCCCAGCTTTTCCTCGGTTACCTGCCGCAATACAGCACCATAGACCGAAAGTTCCCTATTTCTGTGGAAGAAGTGATCCTGTCCGGATTGAGCATACAGAAGTCGCTCACCTCTCGGTTCACTCCCGAACAGAGAGAGAAAGGCAAACAGATTATCGCCCGCATGGGATTAGAAGGGCTCGAAAGCCGTTCTATCGGACAATTAAGCGGTGGACAACTGCAACGTGCCTTGTTAGGACGTGCCATCATCTCGGACCCTGCAGTGTTGATTCTTGATGAGCCCAGCACGTATATCGACAAGCGTTTTGAAGCACGCCTTTATGAGTTATTGGCTGAAATCAATAAAGAATGTGCCATTATCCTTGTCAGTCACGACATCGGCACTGTATTGCAACAGGTAAAATCCATCGCCTGCGTCAACGAAACGCTGGATTACCATCCGGACACGGGTGTCACTACCGAATGGCTGGAAAGAAACTTCAACTGCCCCATCGAGCTATTGGGACACGGCACACTGCCTCATCGGGTTTTAGGGGAACATCATCACCATCATTAAAGGATACACATATTCAATATCCCAAACATATATATACAGCAACCCAAGTATTAATACCTGAAATCTCAACCATTAACAGCTGATATTACAAGTGTTAACACCTAACGGCCAAGCTATTAATAGTAAACTTCCGTTGTATTAATAGTAAACTTGTTCTTCTCTAACAGGAAAGTTATGCTTGACTAAGGATAATCTATAAACGCAAGTTACGTTTATAAAATTGCAAGCTTTGTTTTTATAATTGCAAGTTTCATTTATAAAAACAAAACTTGCAATTATAGTTTATGACTAATGAAAAAGAAGTTTGCTATTAAGGCAAAAGAAGTTCACTAACAGGATAAAGGAAGTTTATCTCTAATACATCAGAGCTCATTTATTAAAGGGCTAAAAACAAATTCCTTACTTGCCAACACACAAGTTCCCGCCTTCCGGAAGAGTGAAAGAGATAGTAAATCACCCCTCCGTTACTTAATATTTCTTACTTTCTTCCTCATTATCCTTACAAATCACTATCTTTGCGACCTCATAATTTGTTTTTAACGAATAAACTACGATAGTGCTAATGAAACAGTACAGAACCGTAAACAACCTTATGGGTTGGCTTACATTCATCATTGCGGCAACCGTCTACTGCCTGACAATAGAACCGACCGCAAGTTTCTGGGATTGCCCGGAGTTCATAACCACCGGCTATAAACTGGAAGTCGGTCACCCGCCCGGCGCACCTTTCTTCATGCTAGTGGCGAATCTGTTTTCTCAATTTGCTTCCGACGTAACAACTGTTGCTAAAATGGTGAATTACATGAGTGCCCTCATGAGTGGCGCCTGTATCCTGTTCCTTTTCTGGAGCATCACCCACCTGGTACGCAAACTGGTTATCACTGACGAAAACAATATCACCAAAGGACAGCTTATCACAGTGATGGGTAGCGGACTGATCGGTGCACTGGTTTATACATTCAGTGACACATTCTGGTTCTCGGCCGTGGAAGGTGAAGTATATGCCTTCTCCTCCCTGTTTACCGCTGTTGTTTTCTGGTTGATTCTGAAATGGGAAGACGTAGCCGACCAGCCGCACAGCGACCGTTGGATTATCCTCATCGCCTATCTGACCGGATTGAGTATCGGTGTGCACTTATTGAACTTGCTTTGTCTGCCTGCCATCGTATTGGTATACTACTACAAAAAAACACCGAATGCTACCGCCAAAGGTTCGTTAATAGCGTTATTAGGTTCAATGGTGCTCGTTGCAGCCGTGCTTTACGGCATCGTACCGGGTATCGTGAAAGTAGGCGGCTGGTTTGAACTGTTGTTCGTCAACGGACTCGGAATGTCATTCAATTCGGGCGTAGTGGTTTATATCATTCTGCTTGCGGCCGCTCTGATTTGGGGTGTATACGAAAGTTACACCGAAAAGAACAAAGCGCGCATGGCTATCTCCTTTATCCTGACGATCGCTTTACTGGGTATCCCCTTCTACGGACACGGAGCCAGCAGTATTATCATCGGTATTTTGGTTATCGCCGCACTGGGACTTTATCTTGCTCCGAGTGTACAGGCTAAAATCAAAGAGAGATGGCGTATCACCGCCCGCACCATGAACACAGCCTTGCTGTGCACCATGATGATCGTGATCGGGTATTCTTCTTACGCACTGATCGTTATCCGTTCTACTGCCAACACTCCGATGGACCAAAACTCACCGGAGGATATATTCACCCTGGGCGAATACCTCGGCCGTGAACAATACGGAACCCGTCCGCTCTTCTACGGTCCTGCTTTCTCTTCGAAAGTGGCACTCGACGTAAAAGACGGCTATTGTATTCCGCGCCAGTCGGAAGCAGGAAGCAAGTTTGTCCGCAAGGAAAAGACTTCTCCCGACGAAAAAGACTCTTATATCGAACTTCCCGGACGTGTGGAATACGAATATGCACAGAATATGTTTTTCCCGCGTATGTACAGCTCGTCACACGCACCACTCTACAAGCAATGGGTAGACATCAAAGGACACGACGTTCCTTACGACCAGTGTGGAGAAATGGTAATGGTGAACATGCCTAACCAATGGGAAAATATCAAATTCTTCTTCTCCTACCAGTTGAACTTCATGTACTGGCGTTATTTCATGTGGAACTTTGCCGGACGGCAGAACGACATACAAGGTAGCGGAGAAATTGAACACGGCAACTGGATCACCGGTATTCCGTTTATCGACAACTTGCTGGTAGGTAATCAGGACCTGCTTCCGCAGGATCTCAAAAACAATAAAGGACACAATGTATTCTACTGTCTGCCGCTGATTCTCGGCTTAATCGGACTCTTCTGGCAGGCTTATCATAGCCAGCGGGGTATCCAGCAATTCTGGGTGGTCTTCTTCCTGTTCTTCATGACAGGTATCGCCATCGTGCTCTACCTCAACCAAACCCCTGCACAACCCCGTGAACGAGATTATGCGTATGCCGGTTCGTTCTACGCCTTTGCCATCTGGGTAGGTATGGGAGTGGCAGGTATCATCCGTATGCTGCGAGAATACTGTAAGATGCAGGAACTTCCGGCAGCCGTATTGGCTTCAGTGCTCTGTTTGTTCGTCCCTATCCAAATGGCGGGACAGACTTGGGATGACCACGACCGTAGCGGACGCTTCGTTGCCCGCGACTTCGGACAGAACTACCTGATGACCTTACAGGAAAAAGGAAATCCGATTATCTATACCAATGGTGATAACGATACTTTCCCATTGTGGTACAACCAGGAAACGGAAGGCTTCCGTACAGATGCCCGCACCTGTAACCTAAGTTACTTGCAAACAGACTGGTATATCGACCAAATGAAACGTCCGGCCTACGATTCCCCGTCGCTTCCTATCACTTGGGACCGTGTGGAATATGTGGAAGGACAAAATGAATATATCCCTATCCATACGGAAATGAAGGCCTTCATCGACAGCTATTTCAAACAGGCAAACGAACTGGCTGCACAGGGAGACACTACCATATTATCACTCGTTCACTCCATTTTCGGTGAGAATCCATACGAATTGAAGGAAATCATCAACCGCTGGATGCTCGGTAAGAACGACCAGTTGAAAGAGCTTCTCAAAAAGACTGGAAAAGATATCCAACTGCCGCTTATCCCTACGGACAGCATCGTAATGAAGGTGGACAAAGAAGCCGTACGCCGCTCCGGCATGAAGATACCGGAAGCTCTGGGCGACTCTATCCCCGAATACATGACAATCACCCTTAGAGACGCCAACGGCAACCCGAAACGCGCCCTCTACAAGAGTGAACTGATGATGCTCGAAATGCTTGCCAATGCCAACTGGGAACGTCCTATCTATATGGCAATCACCGTAGGAAGCGAAAACCATCTGGGTATGGGTAACCACTTTATGCAGGAAGGTCTTGCCTACCGTTTCACACCATTCGATACGGACAAACTGGACAGCAAGATAGACAGCGAAAAGATGTATGACAACCTGATGAACAAGTTCAAGTTCGGCGGTATCGACAAACCGGGTATCTATATCGACGAGAACGTGATGCGTATGTGCTACACGCACCGCCGTATCTTCACGCAACTCGTAGGCCAGCTTATCAAAGAAGGCAAGAAGGATAAGGCACTCGCCGCACTCGACTACGCCGAAAAGATGATTCCGTCATACAACGTACCGTACGACTGGGCAAACGGCGCCTTCCAAATGGCAGAATCTTATTACCAACTGGGACAGAACGAGAAAGCCAACAAGATCATCGACGAGCTTGCCAACAAATCGCTCGAATACATGATCTGGTATCTTAGCCTGAACGATAACCAGCTTGCCATCGCCGGCGAAAACTTCGTGTACAACGCCAGCTTGCTTGACGCCGAAGTCCGCTTAATGGAAAAATACAAATCAGAAGAACTCGCGAAACATTACTCCACGCAACTCGACCAACTTTATAACGAGTACGTGACAAGAATGAAAGGGAAATAAATAGTAAGTATTAAGTATCAGGTATTAAGTATTACCATAGGCTTCCGACATGTTTTCCGCATGGATAATACTTAATACTTATTACTTAATACTTGTTTAACACAGACTCTCATGTTTATAGAACAACCACCTTGGCTTTTCCGGGCGTTGTATCCACAAGCTATCTTCCGGATGGATCCGAATGAACGGGCAGTCTATCTGACTTTTGACGACGGTCCCATCCCTGAAGTAACTCCCTGGGTACTGGAAGTATTGGAAAAGCATCATATTAAAGCTACCTTCTTTATGGTAGGCGACAATATACGCAAGCACCCGGATGAATACCGGATGGTGGTAGAACACGGACACCGCATCGGTAACCATACCTTCAACCACATCCGTGGATTTGAATATTCTAATCCGGATTACCTCGCAAACGCCAGAAAGGTAGACGAAATTATCCATTCCGATCTCTTCCGTCCGCCACACGGACACATGGGGTTCCGGCAGTATTATACCTTGCGCTATCATTACCGCATTATCATGTGGGATCTCGTAACTCGTGATTATAGTAAACGGATGCGCCCGGAACAGGTATTGAACAATGTGAAGCGCTATGCACGCAACGGTTCCATCATCACTTTCCATGATTCGCTGAAGTCTTGGAATAACGGTAACCTGCAATATGCACTTCCTCGTGCCATTGAGTTCCTGAAAAAGGAAGGGTATGAGTTCAAGGTGTTATAGAAAGTCTCCAATGAGCCAAAAAGCTCCCTGATAAGAAGATAAAAATATAAGCCGAGGTCTTGCGCCCCGGCTTTTGTAGTTTAAGGCCTGTTTCGTGCCCGAAATTGGGAGATCACTCCTCTTTCTTATAAGATGTCAGTACAAGCGCATTTCGCCCGGCAAAGGGGAAAAAGAGGGCAAAATAACCGGTATTCAAAAAGTTTCTGATTCACATTACCCTTTCCATCCGTATTTTTTTATACATTTGCAACGGTCTCTTCCGCAGAAAGCCTCCGGGTGGCGAGGGAGAGATGTTTATATTGAGAAGACGTTTACAAGCGTTTGTCATTTATGTTCAAAACTTCGCAAACTTTGACCTATCGGAATGACTAACAGCAACAAAGACGTCCTCCTGATGTGTATTTATATACATCCGTGCCTCACTTTGATAAACAAAGGGGGGCTACGGGTGTTGTACATATCGGCGTGGGCTTTCTGCGTTGTTCGTTCCCGATAATTGGCATTGCGAAGGCCTTGAACATGGAACGGACGAAGGTGAGAGATTCCCACGCCATTTCTATATATTCCTGTCAATAATAGATTGAATTGTCCGCCCAACGGGAGTCCGGGGGACACACATAAGCAGAATAGGCACATGATTCATGCAGGACAACTTATTGAACGCACGCTTCACGAACAGGGACGCACCGTCACCTGGTTCGCTACCCAACTATGCTGCACACGCCCCAATGTTTACAAGATATTCCGGAAAGAGAATATTGACATCCACCTGCTCTGGCGCATCTCCTACATCCTCGGCCACGATTTCTTCCGCGATCTGTCTGACAGTATCAACACCGGAAACTTCCCCAGTGTATCCAAATAGGATACAATTCCGTATCGTTCTTGGAACTATGTTTTCACCCGGTAGTATACTCCTTTCGCATACCTTTGCAGGCATATTAACATATAATCACAAAAGGACATGAAAACGAAAAAACTATTTCTGATTATTGCTCTGGTTATCGGTTGTGCCGTCGGAGCCCATGCGCAAAAGACGGTCTTCAAGTTTCGCGACGCACAGGCACGTGCAGGCGATGCAGTTACTGAAGTTTGTGTCAAACCTACAGTTGTCGAGGTGAAAATACTGGAAGATAAGGGACGGATCAAGGATGAATGGACACTAAGCAAAGAGGAAGTGGAGATCGCCATGAAAGGAGAACTTGACAACATCCGTGCATGGGGGACGTATCTGTCCACCATCAAATACAACTGCGATGTCATCATGGGAGCCACTTTCAAAGTGGAAGATAATGAGAAAACAGGGGGATACACAGTCACAGTAGTAGGTTATCCCGGCATCTTCGTCAACTGGCATCCGGCCACAAAAGAGGATTATGAATGGATACGTCTGCAAAAGTTATCACCCACAGATGGAAAAAGCCAGATAGCGCCCGTCGTTAAGAATAAGAATTAATCACTAAAATATCAATAACAATGAAAAAAGTACTATCAATGGTTGCCGCACTCTTATTGTGTGTAGGAACTCAAGCGCAAATCGTATCATCCAGAAGCGCAATCGTCAAAACAGAGAAGCAAGCCAGCAGCACACAATGGTTCTTGCGTGCAGGTTTGAATATCATGAATTTCTCCGGTGACGGGGCCGAAGGAGCTGATTCAAACATCGGATATAACGCAACATTTGGTTATCAGAAGCCTTTAGGCAGTACAGGAGGATACTGGGGGATGGAGTTTGGACTTGGCTCCCGTGGTTTCAAAGTGGACGACACGAAATGTATGGCTCACAACATACAATATTCTCCGTTCACATTCGGATGGAAATTTGCTGTGGCGGACAACGTCCGTATCGACCCGCATGTAGGAGTCTTCGCTAGTTACGATTACACAAGCAAAATGAAAGAAGATGGAGAAAGCATCAGTTGGGGTGATTATGCAGATTATATGGAGGTTGACTACAATCATTTTGATGCCGGTATGAATATCGGTGTAGGAGTCTGGTATGACCGTTTCAATCTGGATCTTACCTATCAACGCGGATTTATAGATGCATTCAGCGATGCCGACGGATTCAAGACCAGTAACTTTATGATTCGTCTGGGTATTGCCTTCTAAGGACAACCAAACCTCAATAAACCATATTATTTATTCAGCGTCCACGATCTTTTCTTTTCACAAAAAGGGCCGTGGATGCTGTTTTCTTAAAAAGAACGGAATATGATGACCAAACGACAATTTCTGGTAATCTTGTATCTACTGGTAGGAATTATCCCACTAACAGCACAGACTTTCACCGAACAGAAAAAGAGCTATCCTGTCAGTGCAGACGGCAATAAATATGTAGTCAGCGGATTTACCCCTTTCAGCGATATGCAAGACGAAAACATCTACGCTAATGCACTGCTATGGATTGTCAAGAATGTCTGTCCACAGTTACGGGAAGGAATAGCGGAGGTCAACGTACCGGCTAAAAACTTCAGTTGCGATCTGATACTTGCCTCGCAGGCAGACTCAAGCCAAAAGAATACTTACTATTGCAAAGCCCTGTTTCAAGTAAAGGACGGTAAACTGGTTTATTATCTTTCCAATATACGGATAGAGTCATCAGCAGTGATAATGAAAAAAATCACTCCGATGGAGAAGCTACAACCGGACAAGAAAGCATCTCACAAAGAAATCATGGATGATTTCGTACAGGTTGAATCGCAAGTATTGAACAAAATGTTCGACTTCATCATAACGAACCAGCTTTCACCGATTACTCATTGGAATGAAATCAACATCAACAAGCCGGTGAAAGGCATGACGGAAGATGAATGTCTACTGGCTTTCGGCAAACCGCAGACTATTCAAGAATCAAATGGAGAAGTACAATGGATGTATTCCAGCTCGTTCTACCTGTTCTTCAAGAACGGACATGTGGAAACTATTATCAAATAGAGTCTAAAAAACGAATCATCTCAAAATCAAACAATTAAAACAATTTATTATGAAAACAATCTGGAAAGCAACTGTTTGCATAGTTGCAGTATTACTGTCGTTCAGCATTTATTCCTGTGGCGACGACGATGACGACGCTGTCGGTTCACGCGATTTATTGTTAGGAACATGGAATGGAGTGTATTATCTTTCACAAGAATGGGAAGATGGTGAAAAGGTAAGTGACTCTAAAGAAGATTTTGTAAATGGAACCAACCGTTATTCCATAGAGTTCAAGGAAGATGGTACGTATGTAGAAAAAGATGTCTATAACTCTTCCGGAAGTACTAGTTATTATCATGGTACATGGAGCTACTCCGGTAATAAGCTGACTCTCATCGACACTGAAGAGGATAATTACACAGAAGTGTGGACAGTGACCACAATGACAGAAAATGAATTAGTCTATGAACTTCGTGAAAAAGAGAAAGAAGACGGAACAACATACGAATATTACGAACAACACGCTTTTACGAGATAATTCAAAGACGTTATAACGCAAAAACTTTCTTTCTTTTTCAGGAAAATAAAATTAAGCAAAGGTTTCTTTTTACCAAAGAAACCTTTGCTTAATTTATTGGAAAAGCAATTCAACACATCAATATGCTACTGCCAGCGGCGTGCGCAACTTCTGCGCATATTCAGCCATATATTTATTCCAGGCATCTGGAGTCTTGATAGCAGCCTTATCCCAGGCAGAACCCCAGTAATAAGTATATTCAGAACCCGGCTCATATTCGCTGATAGCTAAAACATGACCGTCGGCCCCGCCACGTTCTTTCTTTTCCTTTTCAGAAAAAAGAACCACTTTCGCTTCTTTCACCTGTGCAGGAAATGCAGCACCGACAAATATCTTGCCGTTTGCACCGCTACGATCTGTTGTAGGATCCACGTAAGTGATATAGCCATTGGCAGCATCTGCCACAGTCGCACCGTCCGGTTCACGCAGAACCAGTCCGGTAGTCACCGGCATTGCTTCTTTCAGATTGGTATATGAAACAATCGTTTTGTTGAGATAAGAACCCGCATCCAGTGAGATTACACGTGTCTCCACTACATTAGAGTCTCCACGAACTACCAGCGGATTAAATTCCAGCTTCACCGTGAAACGCAGCGGGCCATTATCAAGAATTTCCTGTGTACGATAGCAGTAAGGATAGATAATAGTGTCACCCGCCATCAGAGCAGCAACACCGGCACCCAACGTAGGTCCTACGGCATAGCAATCCATACCATATCCATGATCGATATGGTAAGAGATAGCTTTTTGTAGTTCGGAGGCAGCTTTAGGGGCTGTCTTTTTCAATTCAGCTATCTTGGCACGCTTTTCAGGATTCAGTTCTTCCGCATAGAGAGATTCCAGAATCGGTTCCGTTGTGTTGTACTTCGTGAAAAGGTCGTAGCCGAAACCACGCTCTCCGCGTGCTTGCAAGGCAGGGCCATACGCACGGAATCCGCCAAGATCATTCTCCCAGGCAACGTCGTCCAGACGTTCGGGATAATATTTACCGCAAGCAACGACATCGAAAGGTGCCGGTGTACCCGGTTGAATAGTGTAAATAGCCGTTCCGTTCGCTGCTACCGTAGCGGGGAAAACAACCTTTTCGTCATACGTCACCTGATAAGGCACTTGCTGACCGTCAACATCAAGCACTACAATCTGCGCTGTATCTGCCAGTTTCAACTTGGCAACAACATCGCTCATCGGCACTTCAACCATCTCTCCCACCCGTTCAAGAGCCAACGGATTGGTCACTGTGATTGTCATTGACTGTTTACTGTCGGCACAGGAAGCAAACCCTATCAAGACTACAGCGAACAGAATTAATATCTTTTTCATAATTAGTCTACATTGAATGAATAATATATACTTTGCAAATAGAGGCTATTATATCCGCATCTGTTGGATATATAGATCCAACGCATCAGCTATATATATCCAACGTGCTGGATATATATGTTCAACACGTTGGGCATATATGTCCAATAAGTCGGTCCTATAGCTCCTGCAAAGGGAATGATAAAAAATAAGGTGACAGATGAAAAGAGGATGCTCTTTGCCATTCTATCACCTTATCGGAATCTCTTCTATCTTACATTATTTCGGCTGTTTTCCGATATAAGCAAGGATACCACCATCTACATAAAGAACGTGGCCGTTGACAGCGTTAGAAGCTTCAGAAGCAAGGAATACAGCAGGACCTGTCAGTTCTTCTGGATCCAACCAACGACCGGCAGGAGTCTTAGCGCAGATGAATGAATCGAATGGGTGACGGCTTCCGTCTGCTTGTTTCTCACGAAGAGGAGCAGTTTGCGGAGTAGCGATGTAACCCGGGCCGATACCGTTACACTGAATGTTGTATTCACCATATTCAGAGCAGATATTGCGAGTCAGCATCTTCAGACCACCCTTAGCGGCAGCGTAAGCAGATACAGTTTCACGACCCAGTTCGGACATCATAGAGCAGATGTTGATGATCTTACCAGCACGTTTTTCCATCATAGCAGGAAGAACAGCCTTAGCAACGATGAACGGAGCATTCAAGTCGATGTCGATTACACGACGGAAATCAGCAGCATCCATCTCGTGCATAGGAACACGACGGATAATACCTGCATTATTTACAAGGATATCAATTGTACCTACTTCTTTGGCAATCGTAGCAACCATAGCCTGAACAGCCGGTTCGTCTGTCACGTCGCATACATAACCGTGAGCTTTGATACCTTTTGCAGCGTATGCAGCCATTCCTTTGTCTACCAACTCTTGATTGATGTCGTTAAAACAAACTTTAGCGCCTTGTTCTGCGAATGCAGAAGCAATAGCAAAACCGATACCATAAGAAGCACCTGTAACGAGCGCTACTTTACCTTCCAAAGAAAAATTCAAATACTGATTCATAATTCTTTTTATTATTAAATTAGGAAAACTATTGGATTTGTTATTTCAAATCTGTAATCAACGAGAAGTCCTGATCGCCATAGTCGAGGTTCTCACCACCCATTCCCCAGATAAAGGTATAGTTGTGGGTAGCAGCAGCCGAGTGGATAGACCATTCGGGCGAAAGAACAGCCTGATCGCCTTTCATCCATACGTGGCGTGTTTCGCCTACCTCACCCATAAAGTGGCAGATAGCATGCTCTTCGGGAATCTCGAAATAGAAGTAGGCTTCCATACGACGGCTGTGTACGTGGGCCGGCATCGTGTTCCATACACTTCCCGGAGCCAGTTCCGTCATACCCATCTGCAACTGGCAGGTGGGCAACACCTGATTCACCAGCATCTTATTGATATTACGGTGGTTGGAGCCTTCCAAAGAACCCATTTCAGCTACTACGGCATCGGCTTTCGTCACCTTACGGTCGGGATAATTGCGATGTGCAGTCAGTGAGTTGAAGTAGAATTTGGCAGGATGAGCAGCGTCCTTGCTTTCGAAAGTCACTTCACGGTCGCCCGAACCCAGATAAAGAGCTTCTTTATAATCCAGTTCGAAGGTTGCGTCGCCCGCTTTCACAATACCGGGACCGCCGACATTGTAAATACCCATCTCGCGACGGGTGAGGAAGAACGGAGCTTTCAGCGGATCGATTGCTTCAAGCGTCAGCACCTCTCCTACCGGCAGCGCACCACCTACCACCATACGGTCGTACATGGAATATACCATATTTACTTCATTGGGGACAAATATCTTTTCAATTAAGAAATCTCTGCGGATTCTTGTAGTATCATAACTTTTTGCATCCTCAGGATGCGCAGCATAGCGAATTTCATAGTTCGTTTTCATACCTTATTTATTTATAGTTATTGAATAAGTTCTCTTTCTACGTGCACTTCGTTTACGTACACGATGCAAAAATAGCAAAAGAAAACGGGTTTACCTTGCAATTTTGTTCCAATTATCCACCAAAAATGTCCAGAATCTGTGCAATGTACACTTTTTTAACGAACTATAATACGATTTGGGAGAGATTTCTACCTAATACAGTTTGAACCTTCTATAATAAAATACAAGCTATTCAACGACCAACACGATAAGCATTAAAATAGTCAATATAACGAATAAAATAAGATTAATGAATTCTATATACGCTGATCCCCTATATACTTCAATTTTATAAGGATATACAAAAACGACGACTTCAGAGTCACGAAAGAAAAGCCCCGAAAGATGTCTCTTTCGGGGCTTTTCTTCGTTGGACTACCAAGATTCGAACTTGGACAAACAGAACCAAAACCTGTTGTGCTACCATTACACCATAGTCCAAACTTATGTGCTTTCTGTTAAAAAGCGGTGCAAAGATAGAGGTTTGCAAGCAAACCTCCAAATATTTCGTTCACTTTTTTACGTTCTATCGAGTGAATCGTGCATTATTACTTTGCAATCAGCAAAAAATAGTTCTTTTTACCGCGCTGAACAAGCAGATATTTTTCATCGAGCAAGTCAGCAGTTGTGATTACCTGATCAAAGGCCGTTAGTTTCTCTTTGTTCAACGAAACGCCGCCGCCTTGAACCAACTTACGCATCTCACCTTTCGAAGCAAATACAGCCGCATTATCGACGAACAAATCTACTGCCTTCACTCCTTCTGCCATCGCATCACGGGAAATCTCAAATTGGGGTACTCCTTCAAATACAGCCAGCAATGTATCCTCGTCCAATTTGCGCAAAGCGTCGGAAGTAGCATTACCAAACAAAATATTGGATGCGTCAACCGCTGCGTTATAATCTTCTTCCGAGTGAACCATCACAGTTACTTCTTTAGCCAGACGTTTCTGAAGGAGACGCAAGTGCGGAGCAGCCTGATGTTCGGCAATCAGTGCTTCAATTTCTTCTTTTTCGATAGAAGTGAAGATTTTGATATAACGCTCGGCATCGGAGTCGCTTACATTCAGCCAGAATTGATAGAACTTGTAAGGTGAAGTATAGCGAGGGTCCAGCCAGATATTTCCGGATTCTGTTTTACCAAACTTACCGCCGTCAGCTTTTGTAATCAGCGGGCAAGTCAGTGCGAACACCTCTCCCCCATTGGTACGGCGGATCAATTCGGCACCGGTAGTAATGTTTCCCCATTGGTCAGAACCACCCATCTGAAGCTTACAGCCCTTTGTTTCATACAAATGAAGGAAGTCATATCCTTGAAGCAACTGATAAGTGAACTCGGTAAATGACAATCCATCACGCGCTTCACCATTCAGACGGCGTTTTACAGAGTCTTTTGCCATCATATAATTCACAGTAATGTGCTTACCTACTTCGCGAGCAAAATCGAGGAAAGTGAAATCTTTCATCCAGTCATAATTGTTCACCAGTTCGGCACGGTTAGGCACATCCGACTCGAAGTCGAGGAACTTGGCAAGCTGTTTCTTGATACACGCCTGATTGTGACGCAATGTTTCCTCGTTCAGCAGGTTACGTTCTGCTGATTTTCCGGAAGGGTCTCCAATCATACCTGTAGCGCCACCGATCAGTGCCAACGGCTTATGACCGCAGCGTTGGAAATGACGAAGGATCATCACTCCACAAAGGTGACCAATGTGTAGCGAATCAGCAGTCGGGTCGATACCCAAATAGGCAGTCACCTGCTCTTTGCTTAACAACTCTTCTGTTCCCGGCATGATGTCCTGCAACATGCCACGCCATCTCAATTCTTCTACAAAATTCATCGTATTACTCTATTAATTAGTTGTTTTTTATTGTATTTCAATCCCATGTGCGACAAAAGTACGACTCTTTCTCGGAAGATACAACTCTTATGCCCTAAAAAAGACATTTTGGATATTTCGGCGGATCGTCTCACGCAACGCTTCCACTTCTACCCCACGCACTTTGGCTGCCCGGCACAGGATATCTTCAATATCAAGCGAACTGTTGTCCGTTTCCAGAAACAACCGTTCGTCGGGTACTGTCTGCATCGTTTCATCAGGATAATGTTCTCCAAAAGAGAGATAAAAGCCCTTTTTTAGCAACTGCACCGCCTGCTCCGGTTTTCCACGAAAACCATGCCATATCCAAGCTTGTTGGGGACGAAATTCTTTTTTCACTGCTAACAGCTCGTCCATTGCTTTCACGCAGTGGATAATCAACGGCAAACCATACTCTTCCGACAGCCTCACCTGCGCTTTAAACACCGTTAACTGAAGTTCCATTGAAGCTACTGCCAATTTATCCAATCCCGCTTCTCCTACGGCGACAAACTGCTTTTTCCGCAACTGCTGCTTAAGATAATCCAAAAGCTGTCCGGCATTATGCTCTGTCAACTCCCAGGGATGAATACCGACAGAATAATAATATCCCCTATCCACTTCCACATCTCCTGCGAAAGGCATATACAATGGAGAGTCCGCCAACAGCGGATAATTCACGATAGATTTTCCCAGAGAATCGGCCTCCAGTTTATGAGTATGAATATCCAAAATGTCAGTCACATTCTTTTTCATCTTCTATTTCTCATTTTAATTGCTTCAAGGTACGGGATCATAGCCGGAACCACCCCAGGGATGGCATCGCAGAATACGCCGCACAGCGAGGTAAAGCCCCTTTACAGGACCGTGTTTCTTAATTGCTTCGACAGCATAAGCCGAACAAGTTGGCGTGAATCGACAAGAGGGAGGAGTAAGAGGCGAAATACAAACCCGGTAAAAGTAGATGGGAACAAGCAACAAGAAAGAGAATACTTTCCTCAAAATTCCCGTTACGAATACCCACAGGGCAGATATCCGGGAGTTACGAGGTTTCATGAGGATAGTTTTTCAGAGATGCGCGCAAGCGCTATTTTCATCTTTTCTTCCAATTCGGAAGTTGCAATAAGCTCGTCCGACAGATAGATAAAGGCAACGGCTAACCGCTGCTCCCGGCGTTGCAATTCGTCCACCAAGAGAGATTTGTTCTTCCGGTAGGCTTCGCGTATCTGACGTTTCACACGGTTGCGTTTCACCGCTCGTTTAAAACGACGTTTCGATACGCTGATTAATATAGAAGCAGGAGCCTCGCCCTGCTCAACAGGCATGTATACAACGCGTATCGGAAAGATGGAAAACGACTTCGAAACGCCGCCTTCAAACATCTTTCCGATCAAAATTTTACTATTCAGCCTTTCGGCTTTACACAAAGTATATATACCCACTCTGTTTATTTATTGTTTTCTCTGATAAACATATCAAGTGCGGCAGTCATTGACGGAGCCTGCACCGTAGGAGCTTCAAGGTCCAGACGGAGACCTGCGTCACGTACAGCCTGTGCGGTAGTAGAGCCGAAAGTGCCGATCTTAATCTCTCTCTGATTAAAATCAGGGAAGTTCTTCTTCAATGAAGTCACTCCGGCAGGGCTGAAGAACACTAACATGTCATAATCAAACTCCTCGTCCGGTGTAAAGTCGTTGCTCACTGTACGGTACATCACAGCTTCTGTATGCTGAATGTTATTCTTGTCGAGCAAGTTTTTCACATCGTCATTGTGTACGTCTGACATCGGAACGAGATATTTCTCCGTTTTATGCTTCACAATGGAAGGTATCAGGTCCTCAATCTTTCCGGTAGCTCCGAAGAAGATCTTACGCTTGCGGTATTGCACATATTTCTGAATATACAACGCAACAGCTTCCGTCACGCAGAAATACTTCATCGTTTCGGGAATTGTCACGCGCAATTCAGTACACAAAGTGAAAAAATGGTCAATAGCATGGCGCGAAGTGAATATTACGGCAGTGTGGTCGAGAATCGAAATTTTCTGTTGCCGAAATTCTTTCGCCGAAAGACTTTCAACCTTAATAAATGGTCGGAAATCTATTTTAACGCCATACTTTTCAGCTATGTCGTAATAGGGAGATTTCTCTGACGCAGGCTTAGGCTGCGACACTAGTACTTTTTTAATTTTCAACGTCCTAAAATTTTATTAGCAAAATATTGTTCATTTGAATCATACCTTGATAGAGTAGCAAACAAGGTACTATTTCAAGAGCGCAAAAGTACAAAATTAATAGGAAAAGCCCGCTAAATTGATGAAAAAAAAGCTTTATCCACTTATAAAACATCAATATTTTAGTGAAAATTAAAATAATAGCCCCAATTATGACCAAATTTGTGAGACTTAAATCAAAATAAACTAGAAAAAGAACGAATGGAAAGAGGGCAAATCCGACATAATATATGAGCGCAGAATAGGATTCCAGCCATATATTTGTCTTATTTTTATCAAAAAACGTCCACCCAAGAAACATGTAAATCAGCCATTTTAGTAAGAAATAAGCAAGGCAGAATCCAACGTAGATACCCAGCAAAAGGAGGGGGGATACCCGGTTCATCAAAGCAGGGCATGTATCATGAAAATAATTGAGAAATGTGATACCCGACAAGACACAAGTCTGCAACACAAGCACAAGGAGATAACGCACATCGGCTGCCGTAGAACTATCAAAAATACTCGTTCGTTCACGGTGCAATACAAAGTCTTTCACCTGTTGGGAGAGAAATTTCTTTCCGCGCGCCAAGGCTATGGAGGAAAGAAAGAAGCAAGCCAGCAAGGTCAACGCAATGGCATCGTCCGTGCGGGGAGAGTAGGAGATAGGTGTCCCCTCAAAGCCGGAATCAACTTCTTGCACAGCATGAAGATCAACCAACTGCAGACTATCAGTGTCCGCCTTTGCCGGACTAGTCTGGTTCTGCCGAAGAAGGGACAGCGTATCCGCACTTCGGGAACTTAGTGTGTCGCCTATCATATCGCTGCAAATTTACGAATGGAAATGTCCCATACAGGAGTTTCATAAAGCAATTGAACCGCTTCTTCCGGCGTCTGCGCCACTTTCCATATATCGCCATGCTGCCGGCGCATAAAGTTCTCATCAATAGCTTTTTCAAGCATTTCGAGGAGTGGATCGAAGAATCCGTTTATATTGAGGATTACAATCGGATTGAGATATAATCCCAATTGTTTCCAGGTAATAATCTCCAGCAGTTCTTCAAGGGTACCGCATCCACCGGGCAAAGCAATAATACCATCGCTCAAATCTGCCATCTTCCGCTTGCGTTCGTGCATGGATTCTACTTCAATCAGTTCTGTCAATCCCGTATGATGCCAGTTTTGCTCCACCATAAAACGAGGAATCACACCTGTCACCTCACCACCATTTTTCAATACAGCATCTGCCACAGAACGCATCAGGCCAATACTTCCGGCTCCATTTATCAAACGAATACGGTGTTCGGCAAGCAGATAGCCGAGAGTATCGGCTGCTTGGAAGTAAACAGCGTCTATCTTGGTACTGGAAGCACTATATACACATACGGAATTTATCTGATTCATCTTCATCACTATCCATTATTATATCGAGAAGGCAAAATTACGAAAAAATTCCGTTATTCACATTCAACTTAATCAGAGATCATTTTTATCTCTACATTTATCTATCCCTATAAAAAAATCTTGGACTCCTTATCCAGAAGTCCAAGAACCTTTCTCACAAAGAATACATCTATCACAGATATCTCATCTACTAACAGGTGTATCAAATTGTTGCTGAATGAACTTTATTATTCGAATCATAAAATCATTCGAACACCCTACCAGTAGTATTCAGCATACAATTTAAAAAAGTGATTTTAATTCTACGTTTCAATATACCTTTATGCGCCTTTCACAAGGTTTATTAAGCCCACGGATAGAATTTACCGATCTTTCCCCTTTCGGTCATCTAATCGCCATTTCAGCAATGCGCCATATATTTCAACAGCGGGGCTTCATCAGTTAATGATTTAGGTATATCATCATTATGTTAGTTGCAAATAATATATATTTCAAAGATTTATTCTAATTCAAAATCTCCGGTAAAGGCCTCCTCCGAAAGCTGTATTTCCAAGATATATTTACCTTTTTCCTCACCAGCAAGATCGACATAAACCTTATTTACATTTAAATCAGTAGAAGTATAAACAACTTCTTCTGTTTCTGCATCTTTTATAATAACAGTCACAACAGGAACAGTAGAAAGAAGATCAATAGACAATAATGAGTTTTCAATAAAAGCTTCAGGAGTAACAGGAATAGACCGATGTTGTACCTTAGTTTTATTTTTCAATCTGATTTCACGCGCAGATATCATTTCATCTGCAAAGGAAAACGTACTCACTTGAAGTAAAACAGCCAACAATAAAAAAGGTAAGAATTTAGCTTTCATAATAAATGGGTTTAAAATTTCGCTTCAAAAATACACAGATGAAGCAAAAGAAACGATTATTATGTGGTAACAATGGTAACAGACATTCATTAAAAAATAAAACAAGCAAAAAGTTCGTATCACATCTCACTGATTATCAACACCAAACACACGCTCAAAAATTTGTGCATCCATTTTATTCTTTATGCGATTTTTACGTGTTTTAAGAGCATCTGATGTGGCATCCATTAACTCCATTACAACAGTTTTTGAGCAACAAAGTAATGAAAGAACACAAAAAAACACATCATCACCAGTTAAAGCAGGATAACGTTCTTTTAAGTTCATCATCACATCAACAAATGCATTAGAAATATCAGAACGTATTTCCTTCCTCAAGCTACGCATCACCAATAACTGTTTAGGAGTTGCTCTCTCCAACGCTTCCAATTGATCGTAGCAATCAGTTGTTTTAAGTACTGATATACATAATTGAATCTGTTGTTCGGTCAATTCCGATCTTTTCTTATCTATATGTTCCTTATTAGATTCAGAAAGCTCTTCTTCTTTTAACAGCATAGTATCCACTCGTTTTTGGGTCAATTCATGCTGTAGAGCTATATAATGCTTTTTCCTTTTTCTGTCGTTCCACATAAAACAGAAAACACATATAATCATTAAAGAAGAAAATGCAGTAATCAAACTAAAAATTAGCGTTCTAGTATGCTCTGACAATAATCTTTTATGCTCTTCCAGTTGATGTTTATCCATAAGGCGGTTTAGCTCCTCATTATCAGTCATAATCTGCATAGAATCATAAAGTATCTTATAAGCATCCATATTCTCTGTTGCAGTTTTCCACTCTCCCTTTCTCTTCGCTATCTGATACATACCATCATAACAAACGGCCTTTCCATAAATATCAAGCTCATCCATGTTCTTACTAAAAAAATAACTGGCAGAATCTAGTTTATTCAGATTCAACATAATTTGAGCCTTTGACAAACAAGTATTAATAGCATCCTGCCCCTGTAATAGAATTGCTTTCGACACAAATTTATCTGCTTGAATATAATCCTTTTTCTCACTATAAACCATAGCTAAATCGTGATAAAGAGCTCCTATCAAACTAGAATCTTGATCTGCCAATGCACAATCAAGAGCTTGTTGATAATAATATAATGCACTATCCTTTTCATTTTGCAATAAAAACACACGCGCAATCCCTCTCATCGGATATGTCTGTTCATCTTTGCCTTTCAATATCTGATAAGCCGCACGATAGTTTTCTATTGCTACATTGTACAAACGATCCTCTTCATAACATTCTGCAAGATTATCATAAATCATTGCTAAGAATTCATTCCTAACAGGCATCAATCGAATTGCCGTCAGATATTCTTCGACGGCAAATGAGGCATATCCTTTCTCGCTATAAATAGCTCCCCAGTAATAATGAGCCTTTGCAGCACGCAGACTTTTCTTCTTATCGCCATAATAGTCAACAGCCGTTTTTATCAACGAATCATCCTCTAAAGCAATATAGTTTTTATGCCGTGCCTGTGTGAGCAGTAGCGCATAAAGCGCCCGGTCAGCACGTGGCATCTTCTGTGGATAAGTAATTGATTCCAAAATAGACAAAGCACTATCTGGATATGTCTCCATTAATGAATCAGCGCATAATAACAATTGATTCTTCACTGAAGGAGAGGAACAGGAAGAAAGAGAGACAGACATAAAAATGCTACCTACGCTGACAAGTAAAATAGAGAACACCAATAAATAGCGTTTAGAACAACAACATCTTGTTTTCATTTAGCAGTCTGTTTTATTTTACGATACAAAAGTAGCAATTTCCGATAAAACATACTTAGTAGCCAAAAAACATTTCTTTAGGGATATTCAGTAAATGTTCCTCT
>OOCG01000459.1_pt1 | contig 27780 bp, 21 predicted proteins | sample 1671521 | NCBI WGS metagenome assembly OOCG01 (sample SAMN06348165, study PRJEB24527) | human gut metagenome | biome: human gut; feature: ankylosing spondylitis patient; material: feces | host: Homo sapiens | place: China | collected 2015-10
TCACCGGCAAAAGCGCGCCTTCTGCTTAAAGAGAAGAAAGCTATTGTGGTAAGGCGCACGCCTTTCACCATACAGCTGACGATTGCGACCGGCGAGTCCAAACAGCCGGTAAGCCTGGGTGTTGATGCCGGATACAAGCATGTCGGCCTTTCCGCTTCAACTGAAAAGGCTGAGCTTTATGCATCAGAAGTCGAACTCCGTCCGGACGTCTCTGATCTGCTCTCTGCTCGTCGTACGTTACGGCAGTCCCGCCGTAACCGCAAAACGCGCTATCGCGCACCGAGGTTCGACAACCGCATCCGCACCAAGCGCAAAGGCTGGCTTGCACCATCAGTTGAAAATCGAATCAACGCGCACTTGTCGCGCATAGGAGCGATTCTTCGACTGTTGCCGGTCACGAAGATCACCGTGGAAACGGCGTCCTTCGACACGCAGCTGCTGAAGAATCCCGACATTTCGGGAAAAGAGTACCAAGAGGGAGAACAGCTTGGTTTCTGGAATGTTCGAGAGTATGTTCTTTTCAGAGACGGGCACGCTTGTCAGCATTGTCACGGCAGATCGAAAGATCCGGTGCTCAATGTTCATCACTTGGAAAGCAGACGCACTGGCGGAGACTCGCCCGGCAACCTGCTCACGCTTTGTGAGACGTGCCATAAAGCACTTCATCGCAGAGAAATCAAGCTGAAGACCAAGCGCGGGCAGTCGTTCCGTGCGGAAGCCTTCATGGGAATTATGCGCTGGGAGGTACTGAACCGCCTAAAGGCGTCGCATCCTGAGCTGGAGGTGCACAACACCTACGGCTACCGAACCAAGCACACACGAATCGTGAACGGCATCGACAAGTCGCATTGTGCGGATGCTTTCTGCATCGCCGGCAATCTCGGCGCCAAAAGGCTCGGCGAATTCTTCTTCCAGAAGCAGACGCGTCGGAACAACCGGCAGATTCACAAGCTTTCCATCCTCAAACACGGGCTTCGAAAGCGCAATCAGGCGCCTTTTGAGGTCAAAGGCTTCCGTCTTTTTGACAAGGTTGTTTGCCAGGGAGAAGAAGGCTTTATTTTCGGCCGTCGATCCTCCGGGTCTTTTGATGTACGAAAGCTCGACGGCACCCGCATTTCAGCGGGCATAAGCTACAAAAAGCTGTGTCTGCTGGAGAAGAGACGGACCTATTTAAAAGAAATTCGAAAGGAGGAGGCGCTTCCTCCCCTGCCTGAAGGAAGGAGTCTCCGCGCCTAAATTTGATGAATATCAAGCTTTTGTTCATTCCGCTGCTCCTTTTTTCTTCTCAGCTGTATGCGGAGACCATTCATCTCGGCATTCTCAACACTTCCGGCAATGAAGCCGAAAACGTTCTTTATGCCGAGACAGCCTCTGTTCTCAAGGACAAATTAAAACCGAGGAATGTGGAGGTTTCGACTTACGATCTTCCGGGGTTAGAGAAAGCCATTGCTACAGGAAAATTAGATTTCTTTATCTCCAATCCGGGATTCTATGTTTCGAGCAGACAGAAGCTCGATACCACTGCCCTTGCCTCTCAAAGCAATCAATTTTTTAGGCGCCCAGACAGAGCATTAGGTTCTGTTTTTGTTGTTCCTCAGCAGAACGGCAATAATTTTTCTCTTCGAGATTTAAAGGGAAAAAGCGTCTGCGCCGTCGCGCCGAATGCTTACGGCGGTTTATACATTGCTTTAGGTGAGCTCAATCGCAGAGGCTTTGATCCGGATAAATTTTTTAGTTCTATTCACTATTCCGGCTATCCCATGCCAAAAGTTCTTGAGGACCTGAAAGCCGGCAAATGTGAGGCTGCGATCGTACGAACATGCCTTCTCGAGGAACTCTCGTCTTCCGGACAGATTAAAGGCAATGAATTCAGAGTGATCGAGCCTAGGCCCACAAGTTCAAAGGAATACTGCATTCGATCGAGCGATCTTTACCCCGGATGGGTTTTTGCCGCAACCAAGAACACTTCTGAAGCACTCAGAAAAGAAACCACCAAAATCTTGTTTTCCCTTCCTGCCGTTCAAGGCAATGAATGGAGTGTTCCTCGGAACTTCGCCGAACTGGACAATCTCTATAAAAATTTAAAGGTCGGACATTACGAATATCTGAGAAACTGGGACTGGAAAGAATTTATTCGGAATTATTGGAGCTTTATTCTCATTGTTTTCGTTGTGATGATTGCGGTTTTCCTTCACAACCTCATCTTGAAACAACAGGTTGAAAGAAGAACCGAGCGTCTGAGACAGACGATGAAGGAAAAACTTGCGGAGCATCAAGCAGCCGTCAGCGCGAATCGTCACTTACATGACATGGAGAAAATCAACCTTGTCGGCATGCTTTCCAGCATGATCGCGCATGAGCTCAGACAGCCGCTCACTGTTATCAGAAACTACTCCGAAGGACTCAGAGATATTCTTCATTCTCAAGATTACGATGCGAAAGTTCTGGAGGAAGCGCTCAAGGTCGTTGATGAGCAGTCCATCCGGGCCTCTTCGATTATTGAGCATATGCGAGGACTGATTAAAGGAAAAGAATCGAAGGTTCGTGAAGTTGATTTGAATTCGTCGGTTCCGTCTATCCTCGAAACTTATAAAGAGTTAGGCGGAAAATACGAAGTTAATCTCGTTGCATCGGGCAACGCTCCGGTTTCTGTCCGGATTGATCCCACTCAGTTTGAAATTGTTTTACTCAACTTGCTCAATAACGCTTCCGAAGCCATAACGCACCAAGAAACGAAACCGATTATCACCTTGGAGATCTCCGGCGAAAACGGTGAAGCCGCCATTACTGTCGCCAATGAAGGATTTTTAGAACATGAAGAATCCTTTAATAATCTGTTTGCCGTGAAGAACTCTACTAAAGTCAACGGTCTCGGACTAGGATTAGCAATTGCGGCAAGAGTCGTAGAACGCTGGGGCGGTCAGCTCAGTATTCGTCAGCACAATAAAGAGGTCATCGCATGTATCCTTCTTCCGAGCCTATAGATCCATCCGTCCTCCGCTTAGTTCAGGGAAAGTCTTTAGTCAGAATTGTGGACGACGATGAGACTGTCGCGAAATCCTATGAATTTATGCTTCGCTGTTCCGGCTGGAACTGCAGGATCTTTAATAGTGCGGAAGATTACCTTGCTTCTGAAAACGTTCAAATCGGTTGTCTGATTCTTGATGTTCGGATGCCGGGACTTTCAGGTCTGCAGCTTCAGCAAAAGTTAGAGATTCTCGAGCGTGAGATTCCTATCATTTTTGTGACCGGACACGGAGATGTTGATATGGCCGTGCTTGCATTGAAACGCGGTGCTCAGGACTTCATGCTGAAACCGGTTGATCCTCAGAGGTTAAAGGGGGCAGTTTTTCAGGCATGCCAAAGTGACTTGCTTCACTTCTTAAGAAGTCAAAAGGAAGAAGCTGAAAGAGAAGCGACGAGCTCTCTTTCACAAAGAGAGCGAGAAGTCGCGCAGCTCTTGGCGCAAGGTTTACTTTACAAGCAAATCGCTGAACGTCTCGGTTGTTCGGAAAGGACAGTGAAATTTCACAAGGCCCGGATTGCTGAAAAATTAGGTGTTAAAACTTCAGCTGAGATTGCTTTAAGACTCTCCAGTACTGCTAAAAATAAATGAGATATATGAGCATTAAGAAACTGGAGATGTACAAAAAGTGTTTTGTACAAAATCAGCCACCCTGAATTTATTTTTTTCGATTAAGAATTGTGTCCCTATAGGAACATAGGAGGAACTCTTGACCATCCTGATTTATGCAGTGACTTTTGTCAGGTTGTCGAAGTACCGTACTCAGATGGATCAAACTTATTAGAAGCAGAATAATTTCATTTTTTTTGGCGTCTTTTTCCGCTTCTCTATTAGTCAGATTAGCGGGCCTGTTAGCTTCTATTTCTTGCCGTTCACAGAATGCGGCTTCTTCTGCATAATCAAAACCGCTACTAACTCGCTGGCAAGAAGTACCGCCATTCCGAAAATTGCCGACAAGCTCAATCGCTCATTAAAAAGCAGGACTCCAAACATTACCGCAAACGGCACGCCGGAAAATTGAAAGACACAATTAAGTAACGTCGAGCCTCTTCCCCAGCCTAGGGTGACACAAAACTGCTGAAGAAAAGTAAAGAGCGCCAAAAGAATAAAAATAGGATCGAGAAAACTTTTATAGGGTTTACTTTCTAACGGGAAAAGGACTGCCGCAGTGATACAGCACGTCAGCGAAAAATAAAAAATTGTTCTTTCACTAGGCTCCCCTCTTTTACCTAAACCTTTGAGAGAAAGACTTGCCAGTGAAAGGAACAATGCGCTCAGTAATGCGGCGGAAGAGTAGCCAAAACCAACCTCGCTAAAAGAAGGACGGTTAACAAGAAGAACTCCGAAGAAGCCAAGAGGTATTAAAGGAAGAATCTTTAACCATACCGAACGCTTTTGATTGAAAGCATGCAAGCAGAAAAAGATGCTAGTAAATAGCGGTGCCGTGTAGTACATCGTCTGAGCGTTGATAACCGGAATATTTTGTGCAGCTTCTATAAACAGAACAACTGCACCGATGCCGCATAAACAGCGAATCGTTGTCAGAAGTGCGTTAGGAGTCTTAATGGAAACGTGAGAATGCTTAAGGAGCGAGTATGAAATTAAGGCCAGAGGAAAATACCGAATGAATAAAATTTAGGATAAACAGTATTCATTGTTGGCAACATTTAGACATGCGGTAATACTTGCTGCAAAAAAGCCGGAACAAATTACCAATAGGCTGTAAAGTGGATTCGTGTTCCGGCTTGGGTTCATATTTTTAGAATTTATGATTCATACCTACAGCAAGCTGCCATGCGTTAACCATATTGGCGCGGAAAGGTAAACCGCTTGCTTTCAAAGAAGCAGTTCCGGAAAGCAACTTTCCGCCGTCAGCATAGCCGGCGAATCCGTACACGTAAGTTCTCTTGCTCAGAGGATACTCATAGGCAGCATTGATGTTCCAAGAATTGTATTTATCTTCCATACCGGCCTTCTTGGCTTTTCCATCCAATTTACCCAAAAGCAACTTGCCTCCGAACTTTAACGTACCACCAGCCAAAGGAGTTGCGCTTGAGAGAAGAATCACATGCTGTTTGCGTTTATTGTCCTGGGTTCCGTATTGATAACCGAAGAAGACTTTGGTCATCGAGAACTTATAGGAACCGCCGGCAGAAATCACATAAGCCGGTTTAAGCGCTTCGGAAGACTTATTGTCGAGAGTTTCAAAAATAAGCTCTGCATTTAACGATCCCTTGTCATACATCGCCCCGATTCCGTAGTAATGATCGTTATGAGACCATTTTTCGTCATCTGTTGTTGTACCGTTAGAGTACATGGCTTGGACTTTAAAGCCGTCAAAACTCGGAGAAACGTAGGCCAATGCGTTATTAACGCGGCTTTGGTTAAAGGTATAGCCAATAAAAGAGGCTACCCCGTAACCGATTCCAAAGGGGCTCCACTTCGCCATATTGAAATCACCGGTACCTCCGCTAAGTGAAACCATTCTTCCGAAAGCAATCTTGCCAAACGGACCCGTTACATCTAAATAGCTCTGACGATTGAAGGCACCATTCTGTACAACACCGTCTTTGCTCCAAGTATTGAACTGAGCTCCTGTGTCCAAAAGGAAGCCCTGTTCCAAATCAAATCCGACAGAATAGCCATTACCTAAATCTTCTCTGCCGCGAATGCCGATACGATTTCCCATTGAAAAACCGGATGTAAATTCCAGCATTGCATCCTGCCCTTTGACTTTATAGCCGGTGACAGCTGCATCAATCACACCGTAGACCTGAACATTACTTTCTGCTGCATAAACCCCGGTCATGAGTAAAGCAGCCGCAGATAAAGCAAGAACTTTTTTCATAACTTGTCCTCGTATTGTTCGAGGAGACAACGTATTCGTTGTCTCCTATGTGAGTTTGAAGATTAGTTCCAGGTCAGAGTGTGACGTGTTGCGATACCGCACATATTATTAGGCTGGAGCATAAAGAAGCGGTTCCAGTTCGGCTGAACGCTAATGTAATTCTTGCCATTGGAGTCAACACCCGTGTATGTGATCATGTAACGATCCGGCATATCAGCAGCTTTGCTGGTATCTTCCCAATAAATTGCCTGACGTTTTCCGTTTGCTTCTTTTGCAAGTTTCTCTGCTTCAGCTTTGGTCAGCATCTTTCCGCCGCCGTTGTACATTTTCTCTATCTTTTCTAAAGCAGCAGGCAAAGGTTTGGCATTAGCTGCAGGTTTTGACTGTCCGAACACCTGTTCGTTTTTATAGGCCACTAAACGATTAATAATATTGTTCGGAGAAGAAGCCGGGTATTTTGCATCCAAGAACGGATATTCAGCACGGCCTTGTTTGCTCACGGTATATGCGCAGTTTGTATCTCTCAGTGCTTTTTGATATCCGGGAGCTTCTTCAAGTTTGAATCCGGGTTTGGAAGAATCAATACCATAGTCGCCGTAGACAAAGGCGTTTTTGGGATTGACCATTAAAGGACGATAGAAGTAACCGATGATGATCATCTTCTTGGGATTCACGACGTAGACGTCTTCATAAGACATGAAATCGCGAATCGCATTTTCTTTCGCTTTTGCCAACTGCTGGGGATTCAGATTAGGATCGAAGTGCCAAAGGAGATTCCATTCTTTAATGGTCGTCAAGGACTTGCTCATAATGGCTTCAAGCTTCTTCAGAGCTTCAGCATCTTTCTTCGGATCTCCAGTATTGATCGATTTAGAAGTGATGACTTCTACCGGACCGTCAAACTGCACGCCATAGCTGTCGTAGTAGTTATAGCCATGATTTTTGATTTCATTTTCGCGAAGCTGCTTGACCCAAGCAACAGAAACACCTGTTCCGGACTTGCTTGCTCTCAAGATCTTGCCGCTGTCTTTGGCAGTTGTTCCGTAGAAAACAAAAGTTCCTTTAGCCGGATCGTAATCTGTCGTCAACTCTGCAGTGATGTTTTCCGGTCTGTTGCCGTAAGAAGTCGCGATTGCGTACATATTTCTACCGCCACCGATTTTCTTTCCGTCGAACGTGCTGGGACCGGTATAAAGGAAATCAGCTGCCATATCTGCCAAAAGTTTTTTGCCTTCGGCTGTCTTGGTTAAGACAAATGCTCCAGAAGTTGCTTCACGCTTCTTAGTAGCACCGGAAATTTCCTGAACTTGGGGCGATGCGGCACTCACGGCTTGTGTTTTAGCAACTTCTTCTGCGAAGGACGAGCCGCAAGCTAACGTCAAAGCGGAGGAAACGAGGATGGTAATTGGGGCTAAAGCAAAGGTCTTCATATATTCTCCTTGGTAGATGTGTCGATACACCTCCTGATTCTATGAAGTTTGTTTACAATTAGAAATAGCAAACAAATCAACCTTGGAATTGCGTTTTTTGTAAATTAGATGCCGTCCAAAAAAGACCCCTTTAATTCGGATCATATTGATTTTCTGTTAACTATTGCGGATACCGGCGCGATAGGCAAAAGCGGAGAGAAATTCAATCTGTCTCCCTCCGCTGCTACACGGCTGCTCGATCGGTACCGGTATTTTTTCGGCGATCCATTATTTGTTGTGTCTAAGGGCGTTTTGCTCCCCACCTCTTATTTCCACAACCTTAGACCGAAGCTCGAAGCTTTCCTGGAACTCGCCTCCACTATCCGTGAGCGAGATTTCGATTTAAAACACTGCCGGCGCCACTTTAAATTCTCCTGCTCACCGGGTTTTGCTCCTTCTATGATGGCTTATGTTTTACCGAGAATACTTTCCGAAGCTCCTGAATGTACCGTTGAACACGTCAGCATCGGAGAAAGTCCTATCTCAGTACTCATGAGCGGAGATATCGATCTTCTGATCGGGAGAGCCGTCGGGCTACCACAGCAAGCACATTACGCCGACCTAAAAACGGGACATCGCTGTTTATTGGTCAGAAAGGATCATCCATTGGTGTTCAAGGACAAGATCACAGTTGATGACTTGACTCAGTACAAACGTGTTTCGTTATCTTCGGGACGCAAACAGGATTGGCGATCGCCGGACGATGAGATTTTCTCAGGACGGAATAAAAACGACTCCGTGTTTTTTAAAACCGATAGAGCCGACATGGCTTGGAAGGCTATTTCGGAATCCGATCTTATTTTGATTAGTACCGAGGAAAGCGCAAAAACCGCCTGCACCCTTTATCAGAACCTCACAATTGTCGATCTAGTCCCGCATCTCAAATTGAACAGTCCAAAGATGGCCATCATTTGGTCAGACAGTAAGCATAGGGATCCGGCTCACCAATGGTTTAGAAATCTTTTTTTGCAATGGAGACAAGATTGAGGACGTCTGTTATCTTTTTACACTCATCAAGAGCTATAAAGTTATTTAAAATCAAAACGTTAATTTACAATAATTAATAAGTTAATTTGCAAGCAAAAAACAATTTTTAGGGCAAGAAAAATGAACCGTCCCATCATTTATCCCCCTTAGTTCGTCAAGCTGAGCCTCTTCTCGTTAACTGAAAGAAGGAAACCAGATGGATTATTCTCCCGCTGATTACAAAATTAACCAAATAAACGATTTCAAATAAAAGTGAAACAACCGGATTGAAAAGAACTCCTCCAATTTCATGTCTAATCAACCCGGCTGCCCTTAGGTGGAAGATTTATACGGACCTATAGTTTTGATACTTCCTGAATAGAGCCTCCATCTTGTTAGGATCGACCAAATTATTTACGTCGAATAGTTCTTCAATGACAGAGTCCGGAAGAACATTAGCTTTTTTAGCTGCTTCTTTGCACGTGATTCCTTCGTCGATCGCGATATGCGCAATCTTAGTTCCGATTTCATAACCGAAAAGAGCCGAAACCATTGTTGCTAACGAAGTCGACTTTTCGGTCATATCCAGACAGTGTTTCCGATTTGCGGTTATTCCTTTTATGCATTTGTCTGCGAAAACACGCATAGTTCTTGAAATCAGATCGGCACTTTCAATGAAGCTCTTAATCGGAATACCGGAAGATGTTCCAAGCTCAAGCCAGCCGGATAAAACGCCTGAAACCAGACCTGCGTGATTGGCACAAACACGATCAGTAGACAAAAAGACCATCTCGGGAATAACGGGATTTACCTTTCCCGGCATGATCGAAGACCCCGGCGCCACCGCCGGAAGGTTGATTTCTCCAAACCCGGCTCTCGGGCCCGAACCCAGCAGTCTGATGTCACGCGCAACTTTCCAAACTAACGTTGCGAGGGCTTGCAGATGTGCGTGTGCAATCACCAATCCGTCCGTTGCCATCATTCCATCATACAGATCTTCTTCTGTATGAATCGGACGGCCGCAAACCTCAGATAAGTGTTTATCAATCACGGCTCTGAATCCGGGCATACAGCCCATACCCGTGCCTACACAGGTTCCGCCGATACAGGATTGATTCCATCTGGCTTGCTCTGTTTTAAGCCGTTTGACTAATCGTTCGGCGGCATGGGCAAAGGCGCCGAACTCTTGCCCGAGCGTCATCGGAACCGCGTCCTGCAAACAGGTTCTTCCCATTTTTATGACGTCTGCGAATTCGTCTGCCTTGCTTCTTAAAACTTCGGCAAAATACTCCGAAGCTTTGATGACTTTACCCATTTCGTCATAAACAACCATTTCCTTGGCGCTCGGAATAAGGTCATTGGTTGACTGGCACATGTTCACGTGAGTGTTCGGGTGGATCGTTCCCTTCGCCTTATCTCCCGTCATCAATTCGTTAGCGCGGTGTGCGATAACTTCGTTGACGATCATGTTGGCAGGAGTGCCGGATCCTCTGTAAATGTTGACGACAAAGTTTCCTTTGAATTTTCCCTCGGCAACCTCCCAAGCTGCTTTTTCAATAAATTTGGCTTTTTCCGGATCTAAGGCCCCGATTTCTGCATTAGCACGAGCACAGGCGATCTTGCACAATGCAATTGCACGGATATATGAAGGATAGTTATCCAATGTCAGAGGCCCCACATCGAATGCTTTTCTGTTCCTTTCCGAGACAATACCCCAGTAGGCCTCCTCAGGAAGCTCCATCTGGCCCAAACCATCATGTTCTAATCTCATATTGCACCTATTAATCAATTTTTCTTAAAGAAGAATATTTTCGGAACATCTCGATAGTTTCTTTTCTATCGGCCAGCTTTCTGACATCAAATAACTCTTCTGCAATCTTCGGATCAATAAGCCCCTCCTCAAGGGCGACTTCTTTACAGGATTTCCCTTCATTGAATGCCTTATGGGCAATTTTTGTACCGATGGGGTATCCGTACAAGGCAGAAACCATCGTTGCCAGAGAGGTACTCATTTCAGCGTTCTTTCTAGCTAATTCGGCGTTAACCTGGATCCCCTTGATGCAAAGATCCGCGACCAGTCTGAATCCCTTTTCAATTAATTCGAGAGATTCCATAGCGCCAAGGAAACTACCGCAAGTACTCGAGCAAAGGTCCAAATCAGATTCATTTACCGTAAGAGTGGTCATCATGTCGTGGGAGATGACTTGCTGCATGATCTGCAGAAGCATTTCCGGCATGTAGGGGTTGATCTTTCCGGGCATGATGGAGGAGCCCGGAGCGATCGACGGAAGGATAAACTCTCCGATTCCAGTTCTCGGGCCGGAGCTGAAAATGTACAAATCATTTCCAATTCTGCCTCCCGCACAGGCGATACATTTCAAAACCCCAAGAAGGTAAATAAATGAGTCATTGTTTTGGGAGCCGTCAAACAATGCGGAATCTTCTATTACTTCGTCCTTATTCTTAGCCTGACGCATTTCAAAGCCGACAATATCACTGAGGTGCTTGTAGACGGCTTCGTTGTATCCGGGCATTTCACCCATACCGCTGCCGAGAACCGTTGCTCCAAGGATTGTTTCCTGATATTCCGGCAATAATTTCTCCAGCCTTTTACGATTTCTTTGGACCAGAGACTGCCAAGCAGCAAAAACTTGACCGAAAGTCATGGGAACAGCATCTTGCATACATGTTCTCCCCAGACGCGGGAGGTCTTTAAATTCGATCGCCTTTTCTTTAAGCGCATCCTCGAAATATTTAACGGATTCCACTGTCTTCTTAATCATCCGGTAAAGGACGATCGCTTCTGCAGCCGGGTAGGTATCGTTGGAAGACTGGCACATGTTGACGTGCGTGTTCGGATGAACTTCATCGTAACCTTTGCGGCCCGTCAAAATTTCGTTAGCCCTGTTCGCGATGACTTCGTTAACGTTCATATTGACCCCGGTCCCATGGCTGCGCCAAATATTGACGGGGAATTGATCGGAGAGTTTTCCTGCGATGATCTCATCACAGGCTTGAGCGATTGCATCGGCTTTATGAGCTTCGAGAGCCTTGATTTCTTTATTGGCAAGCGCCGCGGCCTTTTTTACTTCAGCAACCGCTCGAATCACGTGAGGAAGTTCGTTGAAAGTATGATCCGTCACATCATAGTTTTGAGCGCATCGGACAGTTTGAATACCGTAGTAGGCTTCTTCCGGAACAGGAAGTTCGCCTAAGGCGTCTTTTTCTATACGCATGAATTAACTCCTTAGAACACGAAATAGGAAATAACAAGACCGAATAAAATCGAGCTGATACATGTCACAAAACCGGGCAACTGGAAGCTGTGGTTCAAGACATAGCGGCCGATTTTTGTCGTCCCGGATCTATCAAAAGTGATGGCTGAAATAGCACTGCCCGTTGCCGGGAAGAAGAACAGTCCGTTTACGGCGGGCGCAAATGCCACCAAGGAGCCCAGCGGCAGCCCTAAGGAAACGCCGATCGGCATGATGGATCTGGTTGTCGCACCTTGGCTAAGAAGAAGAGCGGACATCACGAAAATCATCACTGCAAAGAGGATTGGGTACTCTCTTACAATTCCGCCGAGACTATCAATAACAAAAGCCTTGTGTGCTAAGAAAAACGTATCCGTCATCCATGCGATACCGAAAATTGCGATTACGCCTGTCATACCAGCGGAGAAAACGCTGCTCTTAGCGATTTTTCCAGGCTGTAATTTGCAGGTAAATACCATGATGAAGGATGTTAGAAAGGCAATGATTTCGATCGCATTGGGAATTGACAGATAAGAGACTTTTCCTCCGACGTTCCAACTGGGCATCAATGCCTTGACGCTGCCCAAAAGGACAATGAAGAAGACACCTAATGCGAATAACGTTACGGAAAGGACGGCTTCCTTCGTCGGTTTGTAATTTTTAGATTCACCGGAACCAAAGGTAATATCCCCGTTTTTGACGAGCTTTAAGAACTCAGGATCTTTTTCGAGTTCTAGTCCTTTTTTATAAACACTCAAAGCTCCGACAATAATTCCCAGGAAAATAGCCGGGAACAGAACCATCATAATTTGTCCGAGGCTTACCCCGTGAGCGGCTAAAACAGCCAGCAGAGCTGCCGTGGAAGCAGAAACCGGACTCGCGGAAATTCCATGCTGACTTGCCACCAGCGCGATTGACATTGGTCTTTCCACTCTTATCTTTGCTTCCAGAGCAACTTCGCAGATAACGGGATAGACGGCCAGTGCCACATAACTCGTACCGGTGAAGACTGTAAACAAAAATGTGACGATAGGCGCCATGAAAGTAATTCTGTCAGGGCGACTGCGAAGAACTTTTTCTGCAAGATGGACGAGCAAATCCAACCCGCCGGCGACCTGAAGCGTCGCCGCCATGGAAGAGACTGCGATGATGATAAGCAGAACGTTGACAGGCGGAGAAGCCGGTTTTAATCCGAAGACAAAGACCAAAATAAATAGTCCGACACCTCCGGCAAAACCCATAGCCACACCGCTCTTTCTGGCGCCTAGCATGATACAGGCCAGAATAATCAGGGCTTGAATCCAGATCATAAGATTTCTCCAGGAATTTAAGGATTGATCCAAAAGGATCTTTTTTATCTTTGAGCCGAACTCGGATAGACTGAGACAATCCCAACTTAAATTAATATTTAGTATGCGTTAAACTCAGGTTGGATATCCGGACGGTAATTCCGTGAAAAAATTAATAAACCCACCTTTACCGCGGAGGACTCTATGGAACAGAAAAAAGACTTCTCGAACCTGTTTCTAAGTCATTCGGCTTTAATTTTCTTAAAGGCATCGGAAACACGGAATTTCAGTGAAACGGCCAAATTTTTTAGAATCACTCAGAGCGCAGTTTCCCGATCCATGAGGGAATGGGAAAAAAGCTGGGGATGTCCCCTTTTTGATCGAAGTTCTCGGCCGATATCATTGACGGCTGAAGGAAGAATTATTAATCAGGAACTTCAAAAGCATTTGAAATCTTTTCTTGATTTAGCAGATTCGATTCGAAAAGAGAGCAACTTGAAGCCGGTCGTTAGAGTCGGCTGTGTCGAGAGTTTGAGCGTGGACCTCCTGCCTAAACTTATCCTGCGGCTCAGAGATAAAACACGTCAAATCGTTACGATTTTAGCTACTTCCAATTCACTGCACCGCGAGCTGCTTGAGGGAAAACTTGACATCATTATCTCCTCTGACTCCACAGCGGAACTTTCCGGCTTGAATAGGACATTGATTCTTCAGGAAGGCAGCCTCCTCGTACTGCCAAAATCATTAAAAGACTCCAATTGCTGGAAATCTTGGAAAGGCCTTCAATTCTGCGGTTTGCCCTTTATCAAATATCACCATGCTTCCGGAGGAGGCAAATTAAATGATGTTTTTATGCGAACCGCAGGAATCTCAGTAGCTAATCAAATAGAAGTTGACAGCAACAGCACGATGCTTTCTTTAATTGCCCAGGGGGCCGGATGGACGATTTCAAGGGCATCTACGATCCTCCAAAACAAAGGGCTGATGAATGAAATTTTGTATTTACCAATGCCTGAACCTCTGCTGGTCAGAAAAGTTTATGTGCTCACTCGCCAAAATGAACCTTCGGCTTTGATGCAAGAATTCACGCAGTTAGCCTGTTCCATTCTCAAAGAATCAGTTGCCCCGGAATTAATAAAAATTGCCCCGTGGTTGGAACAGGATATTTTTGTTCTTGATCCTACAAGCGGTGTGATGGTTGATATGACGGGTAAAAGAGCCGAAGAAAGATAAATCCTGAGTTTTGCTCATGATTAACATGAGCTGAAGTGTTTTTTGTTCGACCACGCTGCATTCCCAATAACAATGTTGTTCGTACGAAATTATTTTGATTGTTATGATCAACAAAGGCCCGCTCTTAATTCTTCTCGGTTCGGTTTGTTTTAGTTTTTCCGGAACCTTTCAGCAATTTGCACCTAGTGGTGCGACGCCCTTTACCATCACCGAAGCAAGGATGTTAATCGGCGCGGCGGGATTACTATTTTGGTGCCTTTTATCAGGAAAATTCAGTGTTTCTTTCGGCAGTTTGAGGTGGAAATATCTCGTTCTCATGGCCGTTAGCTTACTTTCCTTTCAACTGCTTTTCTTCTCGTCGGTCCTGAAAACAGGCGTTGCGGTCGGAACCGTGGTTGCCATCGGCTCTACGCCTATTTGGACGGCAATCATAGAAAAAACATTTTTTAATAAATCTCCCCGCAGTGTTTGGTTCATCGCTACAGCAATCGCCGTCGTCGGAATAATCCTGTTAAATCTTCAGAACTTTTCGGGGCAAGTAAATATTCTCTATACCTTCCTCCCCTTGTTGGCCGGGCTTGCCTATGCATTGGAAATTGTTTTTGCAAAAGAGGCTATGCAAGGCTCTTCTTCCGAAGTGTGCATGATGATTGTTATGGCGCTTGTCGCCCTTTTCAATCTTCCATCGTTATTCTTCAATGAGTTAACTTGGGCCTTCACATCCAGAGGTATTTTGGTTTGTCTTGGACTAGGCCTTGTGACAGCGTCCATGGCGTTTGCGCTGTTTTTTGGAGGTACAAAGACCACTCCTGCTGCCGTTGCTTCCACCTTAGGCATGGCCGAACCGCTCGGAGCAGCTTTATGGGGAATAACCCTTTTGCACGAACCCTGCACCCTCACAACCCTCTCCGGAATTGTGTTGATTTTGTTGTCTCTTATTCTTTTGATCAAACCCGAGAAACAAAGTACCTATTCCACGCAATAGCGGATGAAACAGTTCGATATCAGCAACAAAAGCAACAAAGCTGCGCAATGACTGTGTTTCCAACAATCAAAAATCGGTGATTTTTGATTGTTCGCGACTTATCATCAAACCGTCAGCAAGATTAAGAAATTCTAAAAACCTAATAGCCGGATAAAGGTCACATTCGATTACTATCTCTGCCTTCTTGTCGGAGGTAGGAAAGACAAACCTTGCAAAATAACGATCTCTTAATTGAGTTTACCAATCCACTCAATTGTAACAAAACAAAGTCGGGAAGATGAGGTTTTTATACATAGAATTAACAAGTTAGACTATAAATAAGGCGTTAACTCCAAATCTTATGAGGGGGCAGATTTGTAGACTTACATACCTAAGACCAATTGCTTTGAATACAACAAGTTAAACATTAAAATCGTCAATCATTTTCAAAAAATATTTATCCGTAAAAATTCGAATTATTTATTTTCCATGAGAAAAATATAATCCTATTATTGCTTCAAATACCCCAACAAAAATGAAGACGAGTCCAGCACAAGACTTTAGTTTTGACACCGATGCGATGGAAGCGCTTGCAACTGCTCACGTCCAGTCATTAGTTAATCAGGATTCTCCAAAGACATTAGACAGCTGTTTTCATAAGCATAAGCGCGGACAACTTGCTTTCCCCATCAGTGGCAGCTGTATTTGTTATACGAAAGATAAGGTTTGGACTCTTATGCCAGACCAAGCTTTTTGGATGCCTGCCGGTGTTCCTCATCGAATTTTCCATTCCGAGGGTGCTTCGTCCGGTTATCTCTATTTGGATTGCGATACTTGGTCTGGCTTTAATCAGGTGTGTTCCGTCGAGCTTCCTATGTACGCTCTCCATGGATTAATGTACATCGCTGAAAGTGATCAAACGAAGCCTCTGCCAAATCAGAAAGAAAAATTATTAAAACTGATCATAGAAGAAGTGATGAACAGTCATGCCCGTCCTATGTTCGGTCTGGCAGTTCCGAAAGACGAAAGGTTAAAGCATGTAAATTCCTATATTTTGGAGAATCCTTCTGAGAAAGTATCTCTTCAAGATTGGGCCGACTTCTTTCACATAAGCAGTAAGACTTTTAATCGTCTTGTAGTTAAAGAGACGGGAGTTACATTCCAGCAATGGAAGAATCAACTACTCGTCGTGAACGCCATTGAGCTTATGTCTAAGGACAAGAATATCGGCTGGATCGCCTCAGAGCTGGGTTACGGAAGTACAAGCGCCTTTTCTGCAATGTTTAGAAGAGAGATTGGTCTTTCACCGCAAGAATATAGAAAACAAGTATTGGGACGCTGCTAATTCTTCAGAGATGTCTTTTTCTCTTGAAGGGTGTCCTTTTCTCGAAACATCCCTAAGACATTCAAAATTAGACTTTTTTCAAGCTGAGTAATTCAGCAAATTTTTCTTCAACCCCAATGGAGAAGCTATGTTGATACCTCAAATGAAAAGAAGAAGCCTGCTTACGGGATTAGCGTCCTTGTCTGCAACATCTCTTTTCCCATTAAAAGAAGTTGCAGCTGCCGTTAATGCTGCAGCAAATGATATTGAAAAAATCACTTGGTCAGCCTGCACCGTCAACTGCGGAAGCCGCTGTCCGGTTCGTGTCGTCAGTAAAAACGGCCAAGTCATCCGTATCGAAACGGATAACACAGGAAATCCCTGCTCCTGCGCCTTCGGAAAAGATTTCCCACAAGTCCGCGCCTGTATCAGAGGCCGCTCGATTCGCCAACGTCTCTACTCTGCTGAACGCTTGAAATACCCCATGAAACGCGTCGGTGAACGAGGCGAAGGTAAGTTTGAAAGAATCACGTGGGATCAGGCGTTTGATGAAATCGCCGGAAAATTAAAAGACGTGATTCAAAAATACGGTAACGAAGCTGTATTTATCAACCACGGCTCAGGCAACAACGGCATTGCCATGAACTCGCGCAAGTGCGCCCAGCGATTCTTTAACCTTATCGGAGGAAACTTAAACTTCTTCTCTGATTATTCAGCTGGGCAATTCCAGAACGCTTGGCCGTATCTGATGGGTTCATTTGACCGCTCCGGTTACACCAGTGCCATTATGAGCCAAGACACCAACGTCGGCTCTTATATGGAACAGATTGCCAACGCCAAACTCTATGTCGGTTTCGGTAACAACCCGGCTGTTACTCGCGCCTCCGGCGGAGGCCAAGCCTTTGGCTTTAACTGTTCATTAGAAAAAGGCCGTCCAAAAGTCATCATGATCGACCCGATTTATTCTGATTCGATGATGGGACGAGAAGATGAATGGATACCTATTAACCCGGGTACAGACGCTGCTCTGGTTGAAGGCATTGCCTACGTCTTAATCACAGAGAATTTAATCGATAAGCCGTTCTTGGATAAATACTGCATCGGCTACGACGAAACTACTTTGCCGAAATCAGCTCCCAAGAACTCGGACTACAAGAGCCATATCTTAGGAAAAGGTCCCGACGGCATTGCCAAGACACCCGAATGGGCTTCTAAAGAAACAGGAATTCCTAAAGAAACGATTATTCGTCTTGCTCGTGAGATCGGAACGACGAAACCCTTGTTCGTTGCTCAGGGCTGGGGTCCGCAGAGAAGAGGAAACGGCGACAGCCTTTCTATTGCGATCGCAATGCTTCCGATTCTTACCGGTCAACTTGGTCTTCCCGGCACAAACAACGGTGCCAGAGAAGCCGATCAAAACGGTTTTGCTGCATCTCTACCGGTTCCTCCCAATCCCGTCAAAGCTTCGGTTTGCTTAAACGTTTGGCATCGAGCTATTTACGAAGCAGACCAATTAACAGCTAAGAAAGGTTTAGTCAGAGGCTGCGACAAGCTCAAACAGAATATTAAGTTCATGTGGGAGACGCAGGGCAACAACGTTATTAACCAACATACCGGCAGCAACTTAATGGCTAAGCTGCTGAAGGATCCGAAACTGGTGGAATGCTTCGTGGTCGTTGACACTCAAATGACGCCGACCGCGAAGTTTGCAGACTATTTGCTTCCTGATGTCGCAGGCCAGGAAAACAACGACTTCTCCGGCGACTCCTACTCCGTCGGCGGCCACTGCTATCTGATTGCCATGGAAAAAGCAGTCAACCCACAGCACGGCCAGATGAGAAACTGGGACATCATGCGCGAAATGGCTAAGCGTTTCGGCGTAGAAGACAAATACACGGAAGGCAAGACATACGACCAGTGGCTCATGGAACTTTATGAGAAAACTCGTAAGAATGTTCCCGAGTTACCGGCCTCTTATGCCGACTTCGTTCGCCAAGGCATTGTTAAATACAAAGTTAAAGGCGACAGCGGTATTACGATGGAAAACTTCCGTAAGGATCCGGAAAAATATCCGATTAAGACTCCTTCCGGAAAGATCGAGATTTATTCTGAACGTCTCGCCAAGTTAGCTCAGGAACAAGAGCTTCCGAAAGGACAAGGTCAAATTATTCTGCCGATTCCTGCCTACATTGTTTGTCAGGAAATGCGCGGCCATCAGGATCCTCTTGAGAAGAAATATCCCCTTGAATGCTACGGATATCACGGCCAAGGCCACGTTCATTCTTCTTACGCTAATTTGCCGTGGATTCAGGAGCTGCAGCCTGATCTTCTGCTCATCAATCCGGTCGATGCCCTGCCAAGAGGAATTAAATCAGGTGATCGTGTGTTAGTTAAGAATGACCGAGGTTCCATGCACATTAAGGCTAAAGTCACACCGAGAATTATTCCGGGCGTGGTTGCCCTGCCACAGGGTTCGTGGTATCAACCCAATCCGAATACCGGCATTGACGAAGGTGCCTGCATGAACACCTTGACAAGCTCTATCGTCTCCCCGATTTCCAAGGGCTCTCCCATGCATACCAACCTCGTTGAAGTAAGTCTTGCCTAAGGAGCTGATATGTCACAGTATGGTTTTTATATTGATTTAGTGAAATGTACCGGCTGCAAGACCTGCGTTATCGCTTGCAAAGATGCCCACTCTTTATCAGTCGGAACGAATTACAGAAAAGTCATCGAGTTTGTTGAAGGAAATTGGAAGAAGGATGCCAACGGAGCATGGGTTCAAGATGTTCGCGGCTACTATGTACCAATCGCCTGTAATGAATGCGCTGATCCGGCTTGTGTCAAGGTTTGCCCGACAAAGGCACATTTCAAGCGTGAATCGGATGGAATCGTTCTGATTGACGAGAAGAAGTGCATCGGATGCGGCGCCTGCGCCAAGGCTTGCCCTTACGGAGCACCAGTGTTAAATGAAACAGCCCACAAAATGCATAAATGCGATGCATGTGCCGACCGGCTGGCTCAAGGCCTTCTCCCGATTTGTGTTGAAGCTTGCCCTCAACGCGCAATAGAATTCGGAGAAATTTCGGAGCTACGTAAGAAATATGGCGACAACGCTGACATTGCTCCCCTGCCCTCCAGCAGCACGACTAAACCGTCTTTGGTTATTCGACCACCGCTGCACATGAGTAAACAAGGATAAGGCCAGTCTTGTTGACTAATTAAATTCACCGATTTTAACCCTCTGTTTGGCTCAGGATTCCACATCAATGGAATCCTGAGTTTTCTTATTTAAGTTTATTGTTCTGAAATAAAAAGATAGCAAGAATAAAACTTATCTTTTTAACTCCCTCCTCCATACACTGTAAGCCTAACTCTGTGACGTAAAAATTATGCTGGAAAGAGATTCGTAAGAACCCCGATCAGAACCTTCCTCCTCTCTTAATTGACAAGTCATAAGGAGAGACAATTAAATGATAGTTATCAAATGTCGGTAATTTTTTCAATAACCCTATTCCAAAGCTGTCCTTTGCAACCTCTGGCCTCACGTTGGGATCATATATGTCGACTTTTACCCCGTTTTGTTCCAACATGCTTTTTAAAGAAGGAACCTGAGTATTTCTTATATCCGGCACGTCCGGTTTGAAAGATAATCCATTGATAAGAACATAGCTTGAAGCGTAAGGGCGCTTTAATTTATTTAAGATCTTCCTGTAAAAATTGGCAACCGCCTCTTCATTTGTTTTTCTTGCCTGAGCAATTAACGGAAGATTAGCCGAAAACTTTTTAGCCTCATCGATTAAATAATAAGGATCCACCGGCACACAGTGGCCACCTACCAAACCCGGATGATAATTATTGAAGTTCCATTTTGTAGAAGCAGATTTCAAAACGGAATCCATTGAGATACCCATCTCATCGAAACAAAATTGAAGTTCATTGAGGAGAGCGATATTGACATCCCTTTGGATATTTTCGAGCAGCTTCGAAGCTTCCGCAACCTCCAGCGATTCAGCCTCATGAATAGACGGGACGATCTTTTCGTACAAACGAGATACAAATTTAAGGCTTTTGTCATCCAAACCGGAAACAACCTTGGCAACTTTACTTAATGCATGACTTTGGTCTCCGGGGTTGATTCTCTCAGGAGAGTAAGCCAACAAAAAATCCTTGCCAGCCTTTAATCCTGATCCTTTTTCCAAAATTGGCAAACAAACATTGCGAGTACAACCAGGAGACACCGTAGATTCAAAAATCACACAATTACCCGAAGATAGTGATGAAGAAACCGTTTGAGCAGCGTCGATTAAACAAGACAAATCAGGCCGATCATTCAGTACAGGAGTCGGGACGGCCACAATGAACACGTCAAATCCCTTCAGTTTTTGTTTATCAAAACTGAACGCTACCTCAGCCTCTCTCACTTCCTTTGCTGAATAATCACCATTTCTATCAACAAAACTCTTCAATTCTTTGATTCGGGATTGGTCGATGTCAAAACCTAGAACGGAAAAATGCCTAGACAATTCGATAATTAAGGGAAGTCCTACGTACCCGCAGCCTAGTACTGCAATTTTTAATTTTGTCAATTTATCCATACTACTTCACTGACTTTTCTTTAGAACTTATGTACTCTTTTACTTCGCCGTCTGAAAGAAAATAACGATACCCAGTCTTTTTACATTCTGCCCAGCCGTCTGAATCAAACTGCAGTTTCTCTCCATACCGACCTACCCAACCAAAATGAACTGCAGGATTTCCGGCAACCAACTCAAAATCTTTGATCGATTTAGTAACGACAGAACCTGCTCCTACCATTGCATATCTTCCAATTTCATTTCCACAGAGAATGACCGCATTTGCTCCGATAGAAGCTCCTTTTTTAACCGTAGTTTTTAAAAATTGGTCCTTTCTGTTGACTTCGCTTCTAGGTGTCAGGATATTCGTAAAGACACACGACGGTCCTAAAAAGACATCATCTTCAACAATTACGCCAGTAAAAAGAGACACGTTGTTTTGGATTTTTACGCGCTGCCCAATATTAACTTTCGGCGCAACATAAACGTTTTGTCCTAAAGTACATCCTTTACCAATACTTGAGCCTCCGGAAATATGGCAAAAATGCCATATTGTGCAACCCTCTCCAATCAAAGCGCCTTCATCAATAACCGCTGTAGGATGAGCTTGATATTTATTCATGATTTCTGAAAAATTCACTTAATGCGAGGATTACACGATCTTGCTCGGCTTTCTCCATAGAAGGAAAGAGAGGCAAGGACAAAACACAATGAGTTAGTTTCTCTGCATTGGTAAGAGAGGAGCCGCTGCGTATGCGAGATTGATAAGCTTTTTGCCAGTGCATCGCCAAAGGGTAATAAATTTGCGTGGAAATTCCTTTCTCCCGCAAAAAGCTCTTTAACTGTTGCCTGAGCTTCGGCTTGACCTTAATCGTAAAAACGTTGGGAATGTTAAGAGGATTATGAGGAAAAGGCGGCAATTCAATCTCGGAAATCGCTCTTAACTCCTCTTGATAACGTCTAGCGATTTCCACGCGCTTTTCATTCGCTTCTCTCAAATACTTCAAAGCATGCCGCAACACGACGGCCTGCAAGGTGTCCAAGCGCGAATTCAAACCAAGAATTTCATGCAGGTATTTATCGCGCTGTCCGTGATTTAAAATCATCCGGATCTTTTGTGTAAGTTGCTCATCATCCGAATTAACGAAAACCGCACCGCCGTCTCCCCAACAACCCAAATTTTTTGAGGGGAAAAATGAAGTACAGCCCAGCCTCCCAACCGTTCCTGCCTTTCTGCGTGTTCCTTCGATTTCCACTTCGGCCCCTAAACATTGGGCTGCATCTTCAATAACAGGAAGCCCGTGTTGTTCGGCAAAGTGAAGGATGTCGCCCATCGGTGTCGGCAGTCCGAACAAATGAATGGGCAGAATTGCTTTCGTCTTGGAAGAAACGGCACCTTTCAGCAAACCAGCTTCCATGTTAAATGTCTGCCAGTTAACATCCACGAGAACGGGCTTTAATCTCAGCAAACACATCATTTCCACAGCTGCGGGATATCCGTACGCCGGCGTTATCACCTCATCGCCTTCGCGAAGACCCAGTGCCATCAAGCACGCAAGAAGAGCGTCGGTCCCGTTCCCGGTCGTTACCACAGAATGCGTCTGAAGTTCTAAGCAAAGCTCTTTTTCAAAGGCTGCCACTTCACAGCCTTTAATGAACCTACCCTCTGCAATGACTTGAGAAAGAGCGGATTGAAGTTCAGGCGGCACACCCCCTTTCACAATCTCAGGGCGAAATATAGGCACGACATTACACATTTCTTAGTGCCTTATTTCGTTCTTCGGATGCTCTCGCAAAGCGAGACGGCCGGCAATGCTTCCTGAAGTCCAAATCCTCTGCCAGCCAGAATTTCCTCATAACTTTTTGTATGGAGATCTGTAAAACCATTTGTGAAATCAAACGGCTCTCCGTCAATCTTCATTTGTCTCCAGGATCTTTGATCGGAATTTCTTACTTCCAGCGGCAAATCTTCCTGTCTAATGCTTAAACAAAATTCAATCTGCGCCAGAGGGCAATCCAAGGTTCCTTTAAGACGCTCCGGATCGTTTTCCTTGATTGAAAAAGATGTCGGATAACCAAACAAACGAATCAGCATATCGAAAAAATGGATTCCGATATTGCTTGCAATCCCTCCGCTTTTGCTTTCGTCAAACTTCCAACTCTTTTTGTACCAAGGCCCTCGTGATGTCACATAATTCAAAGAGACCTGAAGCTTTGATCTCGGCTTATCACCCGCAAATAAGTCTTCCACTCTTGTTTTCAATTTTTGGATCTGAGGATGAAGACGAAGCTGAAGGATACAAAAGACTCTTTTACCATATTGCTTTTCAAGTTCCTGCAGCCGGAATAATTCATTGGAGGTCAGAACCAAAGGCTTCTCACATATCACGTTCATCCCATGGCTAAGCCCAAATGCAATATGAGAAAAATGAAGATAATTAGGGGTGCAAACCGAAAGGTAATCAATATCCGGCGCTTTTGATTTCCTCCTCTCTTTTATATAGTTTTCCAATTCGTTCTCAGAGAGAAAAAATTGGCAATCAGGAAATCGACGGTCCAGCACACCAACACTATCTGACTTATCGCATGCGCAGCAGAGTTCGCCGCCCACACTGTGAATCGCCTCTATATGACGAGGGGCAACGAAACCAGCCGCTCCTAATAATACAAAGATAGGATTTTCCATGAGTTAATGATAAGAGCAAAATTGTTACAGCTAAGTCAGCATTATATTATGCTGAAAATGAACGTTTAGCCCCTGCCGTTCAAGTAAACGAAGAGATTGTGACTATGTGTTGATTTTTTTTGGGGGGTATATTAAAAACCGACTATGCTAAGCCTCAAATTCCTGCGAAATCTAAACAGGCTGATGAGTTAACAACGAGCCATTTCACGAGATTCCTTCGGGTTGATTCCAACTCAAGTCCTAAACACGAACGATTTAGCCAAATTTAAGCGCTTTTAGAAATTTTCTGACTTTAAGAAAGACAAATCTTTTAACTTGAATTAGTTTAAGTTCTTTTTGAGAAATTCGAATATCGTTATTTTCTTTAAGGTAAATGAACTTGTCAAAAGCTAATCGTTTGTCTTTTGGCAGACAAGACAAAAAAAGGCTATAGTCGGATAGATTTTTAAATTGTTTTCTTGCTGCTTCTAGCAAAGAAAAGGAAACCGCCTGAAATGCGTAAGCTTGTTCTTCATTCAATAGATTTTCAGACAGTAAGGCTTGGGTTTTCGTGAATCCAATAAAACAACCCCAAACATTCTTAATTGAACTCTTCTTTGTCGTAATAGAGTTTGGTCTCACCGTACGAATATAGAGTTTATCATTGAGGTGGATAATGGTTTTTGCTCGAAATAAAGTTTCGAATGTGAAGGGATTATCTTCATGAGTAATATTTGGAATGAACTTAATATTGTTTTCTTTTAAAAAGGATAGTTTGTAAAGCGACAGGCAGACTGATGCTCTGAACTCATGCATTCTAACAGCTTCTACCATGTAGTCCGGCCCATTTAAAACTCCCTTGTATTCTCCCTTTCTAAGGTAGTGCTTTTCTAATAATTCAGTCCTAATTTTTCCAAATTCATTGTCAATCGAGTAGAGATTCAATACTTTTGTTTCAAAAGTAATTATTTCTGGATGATTGTATTTTGTTATGGCATTGTCTAGGCATTGCAAAGCTTCTGGACATAATGCATCGTCAGAGTCCAAAAAAAGAACATAATCAGAATTTGCAAGAAGAATACCAGCGTTGCGTGCGCATGAAGATCCTTGATTGTTTTGTTTTATTACAACAAATCTATTATCGCCAGATATTACCTCTTCAATTTTCTCTTGAGATTTGTCAGTGCTCCCATCATTGACCACGATGGCTTTAAAATCAAGAAAAGTCTGTGCTTTCAAAGAATTAATTGAAAATAAAATATATTTTTCATCATTAAAAAAAGGGATGATAATTGTGAAGGTTGTTTTTTCGTTCATGACTTCATGTTTGTTTTTTTTATTGTTTCTTACGAAAGTCGAACGGAGATCTTCTATTTTTTCAATAAGATTTAATGTTTGTGGGCGCAAATCATCCCTAGTCTGAGAAAGACACAAATCATAACAAGAGGATTTCTGCCACGCCTCCAGCAACTGAACTTTTGCTTTAGTATCTTTTAGGGTTTTAAGATTAAAGACAATATTTTCTAGGCTCGCTCTCAAAAAACTATTTTTAACTTTCTCAATTTTTCTGAAGTGAACGAGATTACTGTATAGCTGATCTAAAGCAATCACAATATTATCTGGGTTTCGATCTTTTACAGCCTGAATGCTTCCCGAATTTGGATAATTGTATTCGATTAAAGTTTCTTTGACCCAACTAATTGTTGTGGCCAAGACTAGTGCCGTATAGATAAAAGTTATATCGTTAGAATTCTGAAGTTCTGAAAACCGTAATTGATTTTTTTTTACTAGAGCGGTACGGATTAGTTTGTTCCAAGGCGCAGAATAAGTAATCTGAAACAAATCATCAGATAAATCCTCTGTTTTATAAAAATCGTTACTTAAATGATTAACGTGCAAAATATGACGAGTTTTATCATTTTTCCAACTTGCCTCGCACAGGACGATATCTGAATTATATTTTTGTGCAGATAAAGACATCTTCTCCAAAAGTCTTTTATCAAATGTATCGTCTGCATCGAGAAAGATTACATACTCTCCTCTGACTAGTTTTATTCCCAAATTGCGTGCAGCACCGGCGTTTTTATGTGGTTGTCGGATTAGATGAAATCGTTCATCAATATCTATTTCTTTGGCAATAAAAGGAGTGGGGTCTTCCTCAGAACCGTCATCGACCAGGATCACTTCAAACGAAGATAAAGATTGTTTTTTGAGACAGTTTATCGCCCTCAGCAAAAAAGAGAGAGAATTATAGAAAGGTATAACAACTGAAATTAATGGGGCTTTTTTTATTTCTTTCATAGTGCTAAGCAGGTTCAAGCATAAAACTCAATTGGGCGACCAAAAATGATAGCACCTGTCTTTGGTACCTGAGAAAAAGAAGCTCTCTCTGGCTCTGTTCAGATTAAGTATTGATCTTTTGGTCACGGCAATGGTTATCGTTTAGAGATATTTGGCGCAAAACTCCCCTTCTCAACCCCAACAGAAAAATTTCATCCTTCAGTATCTTAATTATTCCATGAAACTCTCTTTGGCCAGATCTGGCGCGTCATATTAATAAAAAATCCGAATAATTCCTAGCCTGACAATTTCACCATAACTTCGAAGTAAAGAAATAATCGAGGGGCAAAGATAGCATCCGGAGGTTTTACGACGACAGATTCCGGAAGTTATTAAAATAAGATAAACGTAAGGGAGTATGTAAGGTTTTACTTAAGAATCAAAAAGAAATAGCTGAACTGCGTTAAGATTTAATTTGCAAAAGACAAACACAGGACCGCTATCGCCGTGTATTCTAACGCTACTACCTTTAGATCCAAACCGGTTTCTTTTGAAATCACAAATAAATTTGTAACAGGCTTCTCCGGTGTTGTTTCTATTGCACATTTCATCAGAAATCATCCTCTCGTCGGTAGCCTGACAGCCTCGGTTGCTCGTGTTACCAGCCGCTCTTATAACCCATTCAATTATTACGACGATTTTGATCTTGCCGTTCAATCGGTTCTGGCTGTCATTCACGGATTTGGAGCGCTCCAGAATAGCCGGAACCTAAAGGCTGATCTCGGTTTTAAACAGGCACTGCGAGATGTTGCAAGCCCTGCAACACTTCCTCGGTGAGTCCACAGCTTTGGAGATCAATGCGAATCGGATCTGCCTGAGCAGGTTCTTAACCGCTTGCGAAGCACTCCAAAGAACGGATTGGAAGCAAAGAGATTGATCAGCTTAATCGTCATTTATTAGATCATGCGTTATCAGGTTTTTCTGAACAGACGCGGATTGTGATTGATGCGGACTCAACTTTTCCGGCGACCTACGGCAGTCAGCAGTAGAGCGCCTACTGCGGCAAGAACCGCTCAAACGGTTATTTTCCTCTTATCGTGCTTCTCAACGGGCAGCCGGTGCACATTCAGAATGCGCTGGGAGCTGCCGACGGCAGAAGGCTGCTTGAGGGCTGCCTAACCGATATCCTTCAGGTTGTCAGAGAGAAGTTCCCCAATGCACCGATTCTTGTTCGGACAGACGGAGGCTTTAATTCCGACAAGCTGATCAACATTTGCAATCACCACAAAACAGGCTTTCTCAGCGGATTCAGCGGTAATGCGGCTTTGGAGAAGACTCTGAAATCTCAGCTGCCCCATCAAGTTATTGAGCCGGGCAATCAGCAGCTTCTGCATAACATCTCGATCAAGCTGATCAATGAACTTCTCTTTGATGCTCCGCTGCTGATGACCGAGCCAAGAAACTACCTCGACAGAAAGGGCTCTGTTCATCGATTCATAGGAGAAGCTCGATCCTATCGAGCGCCGAGCTGGACAGATGCTCGCAATCTTTATTACAGACTTGAGGAAAATCTGCAGTACAACAAAATCGATCTTCGATAGGTTCAAACGAATATGTCTGCTCAGGAGATTCGATTTTGGTGCGAGTCCGACGGTGTCGGTAAGAGAACCACTTTGGTCAAAAAATGCCTTGATGAGAAAGAGGAGGCGCACCGGCGATCGATTTATATGACGGCCTGTATTGCCAAAGAGCTCAGAGAGAACTGGCGATTAAGGAGTTCAAAGCCGTTCTGGATGATACTTCTATGAGTGTCTTGTCCTAAAAAAAGTTGACTCTTAAAGGAGTCAAATAATGCCGCATGAAAGACAAATAGGATCGTTGATTAC
>OOCG01000460.1_pt1 | contig 27737 bp, 32 predicted proteins | sample 1671521 | NCBI WGS metagenome assembly OOCG01 (sample SAMN06348165, study PRJEB24527) | human gut metagenome | biome: human gut; feature: ankylosing spondylitis patient; material: feces | host: Homo sapiens | place: China | collected 2015-10
ATGATGAGGGAAAATTGATTGGCTTGGAAGGTAACAGGAGAATCGGCAGCGATATTTCGTATCGGAAAGAAGTCCGACGGCGAAGCCGTTTTTGCGAAGCAAAAATACTGACCACGTTAGCGATTTTTTTGTTTGTGGCAGTGACGAGGAAGGTAACCTGACATCATTGAGTGAGGAGGAGTTGGACACATACACAAAAATTTTTTATGAGCCACAGGAGTTTACAAAAGAAGAAATTGAAGAAACAGCTGTGATTGAATTTTACACATTTGAATGAAAAAGGAGGATTTATATTATGAGAAAAACAAACACCACATTCGAAATCAGAGAGTATACCACAAATGTAGATGAACCTATTGTAATCTCCAGAAGTCTTCTGGAAGAAGCAGGTATCAATCCTTATGCGGATATCAATATTCACCTGCAGAACGGCTCCATCCTGATTCAGCCCAAAAGCATTCTGGGAAGACTTCCAGAGGAACTGCTTTTGTTCTATGAGGAAATGGGCTTTTCCAGACAAATGGTAGAAATTGTTTTGAACAAATATGCCGAAGAAGCTGGAGGTTTTGATGCATTGCAAAGAAAATTGCAGGAAGAAATCAAACAGGAATGATAAAGGTGAGAAAATGCGAAAAATAACAGACTTAAGAGGAATCAAAGATACCGCCAAAGTATTCCTGCACATGAATATAGAAGAAACAAAGTTTTCGCCGTTGGTCATCAAGCATCCGTTTACAGATTCAGCGATGGTTTGTCTGTCGCAGACTGACGGCGAAATTGCTTTTGCCAATATTATGGAAGATACAAAGGCATTTACCCTATGGAAAGAACAAGTGGAAAAGCAGATTGATACTGCGGAAGATGTGTTTGGGGTATACCACCTCGTACCGGAAAGAAATCCGGCGGCGAAGCCGTTTTTGCGAAGCAAAAATACTGACCTCATGACAAAATCCTATCTGCTTGCTTTTTTAAAATATACGGAATCATACTTGTCCAGAGAGGATTTTTCTAAAATGCTTGCAGACATCTGGATTCGGACAGAAGCACCTAATCTTGATCCCAACTTCAAGCAGAAAGAACTGCTGGATCTGTTCCGTAAATCAAAACAGGAGGAGATGATGACAGAAGATGAAATAGAAACACTGCGAAGCCTGCCGGAAACAGTATCGGTTTATCGAGGCGTGACTTCATATAATGCAGGCATGGTCAAAGCCTTGTCTTGGACACTGGATCAAAAGGTTGCCCAATGGTTTGCTGATCGATTTGGAGAAAACGGTACCGTTTATGAGGCGGAAATTTCAAAGGAACATATTTTAGCGTTATTTAAAGGAAGAAATGAGTGGGAGGTGATTGTGGAACCAGATCACTTGCTTCAGTTATCAGAAGCTTTGGAAGAAAATATGGAAGAACCACAGTTATAAAAACGTGATGGCGGGAACATGAACATTCATGTTCTTTTTTTATGCCGGAAAGGAGCAGAAATGAAAAGAAAGTATCCGCAGAAGAATAAACAGCGACCGGTGAAAAAATTACCGCCGGAGAGCAGAGTCCAGCCTCATAAAAAAGTAAAGTATCACAGACGCTCTGATCAGATTTACGGGAGGTAATCCATATGGAAAAAGCATCCCATAAAGCCAATGCACAGTGTGCCGAAGACATCGGAAAAGCCATCAACAGTCATTTCGATGGTTTTCATTACCATACAGGCTTTGAGAAAGAACTTATCGAAACCTATGGCATGGAGCGAGTCCAATATGTTGTTGCTTATAACATCCAGCAAAAGCTTCAAGATGGAAGGATCAGCAGAGAGAATAAGACCTGGGCATTGCAGAGCCAAATGAACCAAGGCGAAGGCAACCCCAAACCGGAATATACGATCCATATCCACAGTGGCTTGTTGGATTTATTTGCCAACAGTATTCGAGAACAAGAGCTCAATAATGAAGCAGAAGAAAGCATGAAAGGAGGTGATGCCGATGAAATAGAAGAAACTGATCTGGATATGCAGTTATAAAATTAGAAGAAAAAATAACAGAGTATATCATTTGAAAGGAGAAAAAATATGATTCAAGTGACTTTTTGCAGTAAACAACTTTTTGAAAAGAAAAATGAGGTGGATGTTTCTCTCAGACTTCCTGCAGATGCAGAAACCATGAAACGATATTTGGAAGCAGCTGGCGTCAGAGATATGGATGATCTTTTGATCGGTGATTTCAGAATCCATGAGCTTTACGCATGGAGCTGTGGAGAATATCAGGAATGGGACAAAGCTGATCTGAATGAGCTGAACTATCTGGCAGCAAGACTTGAGGAATTGTTTGAGGAAGACCAGGATGAGCTGTACTGTGATTTATTGGAAATGCATCAGCCTCAAAGTGCTGCTGACATGATCAATCTATCTTATGGTTTCGACAAAGTATCTTATGATCCTGCAATTCGAAGCAATCAGGATTTGGGAGAACACCTTGTAAAGAACAATCTTTTTGTGGTTCCAGAAGATATGAAATCATTTGTGGACTATAACAAGGTGGGACAGCTTTATCTTTATACCATGAAACATTCGAAAGACGCTGGCATGATGCAAGTCGATGAGAATGGTTGTATCTGTGATAGTCACAAGGAGCAGGAAAGATATGGTTATTATGACGGAGTGAATGTTCCAGAGGAATATATGATTCTGACAGAAGAAGTTTTTGAAGATCAAGCACAGCAGCATATTCAAAGCTGAGAACAGACAGATGGTCTGTTTTTTTTATTACTTATTATAAGGAGGAATTTTATATGATTCGTTTGTATGTGGCAAGTGAAAAGTTGGTAAAAGAGGAAAAAGACATCTGTGTCAGATTGGTGCTTCCGGTAGAAGAAAATGAAATCTGGATTGCGCTTCAGAAGGCAGAAATGGAATCATTAGATGACTGCGAGATTTCAGATGTGGAGTGTGATGTGGAAGAAGCACAGGAGTTTTTGTGTTCTTTGGAAATCAGCAAAGCAAATATCTTTGAGCTGAATGTTTTTGCCGGTCTTCTTTCCGCATTGCCAGAAGATGAATTGATGCTTTATCGAGAAAAATTAAAGGATAAGCAGCCCAAAAGCCTCGAAGAAGCCATTTACGAGATTTGATGCAGGCAGAAAAAATTGCAAAGGAGGTGTAGCCGTTGAATGAAGTAATAAAGCAAATGCAGAAAAGAATTGTGGAAGGCATACAGCTTCCAGATAAGAAACAGCAAAATCAGTTAAGAAAAGATGTGGAACAAGCATTGCAGGAGAGCATCAAGGATTTAGCAGAGAATGGCGGCGGACCAAAAGCAGAAGACAGGTTTTGGAAACGATTAGAGCATATCGCAGCTAAAGAACCGAAAAATCGAATCATATATCAGAACTATCAGGATATTAGTTATTTTTGGCAGTATACGGAAAACTGGTACAGCTGCTATCCGCCGAACTTAAGCGAGGAAGAAAGAGAAAAAGCTCTTGGATATGCGGAATTTAAAAGAAAAAACGTGGAAGACAGAGAAAGGTATATGACCGTCTATTTCCCATGCGGCAGAATTGGTTTGAAGGGCTTTTTTGTAGACAATAAATTACCTGAAAGCTGTGGGCATACGGTTTATGGAGTTTATTGCGAAAATGTAAAAACATATACCATAGGAGAAATACTTGAAAAATTGCCAAAAGAAGAAATGGATATATTTCAGCTCAACGAACTGTTTTGCAGGTTTGATAAGCTGCCGGAAGAAATGCAGCGTGTATATGATTTGACGCTTCAATTAAAAGAACCGAGAAATGTAAAGGGAATGATTGATCTTATGGGACATCTTCCGGAAGTCTGCGTGGTAAACGGCATCCAAAATGAAAGGCAGTTAGGCGAGTTTTTGGTGGAAAATGAACTTTTTGATGTTTCATTTCCCAATGAAGTTTTGCCATATCTGGATTACGCAAAAATCGGCAGGGAACATATGCAGACACATCAGGGGAAACTCATTCAAGGTGTGTATGTGGAAGATACTTCCGCTGATAATGTAAATCAATTCAGCCAAGAATCAAACGAAGAAAATGACCAAAGTGATGATTATGAAATGAAGTTGTGAAAGGAAGGGATAAAAATGGATAAAGGCTCATAGAAGTGAGGCGATGAAATATGGTAAACAGTATGATTCCATGGATTGGTGGAAAACGATTGATGCGTGAGTTCCTTATTGCACGTTTCCCACCGCATTATGATAAATATGTAGAAGTATTCGGTGGTGCTGGTTGGGTTCTTTTCGCCAAAAAGCCAGAAAGGTTCGAGGTGTATAACGATGCCAATTCCAATTTGACCAATATGTTCCATGTGGTAAAACATAAGCCCATGAGCTTTGTAAAAGAGCTTGGTTTTTTGCCGCTGAACAGCAGAGCTGAGTTTGATCTGATGCTGGACTGGCATAGAAAGCAAGATTTTTCACTGCCATATCAGACAGAAGAAATGGCACTGGCAAAAATCTACCTTTCCCCCATAGATTTTCGGGAGTATAAGGAACTGATCACAACGCAGGCTGAACTGGGCGATGTGAGGAGAGCAGCCACATTTTATAAGCTGATCCGTTACAGCTATGCGGCAGGTGGAAACAGCTTCAATGGTCAGCCGGTAAATATCGCCCAGACGTACCGTACCATATGGCTTGCCAACCGCAGGCTGAATGAAAACGGCGTGAAGAGTGACAGTGAGATTTTGATGGCTGGCGGAAATCCGGGCAAAGGCGTGATCATACAGAATAAAAGTTTTGAGGTCATCATCGCTTTGTATGACAGTCCAACGACATTCTTTTATCTTGATCCACCATACTTTGGGACAGAAAAGCAGTATGAGGAATTGTTTACATTGGAACTGCATTATCTGCTCCGTGAAGTGCTGGGGAAGATAGAAGGATTTTTTATGCTTTCATACAATGACTGCGAGTTTATTCGTGAGCTGTATAAAGATTTTTATATCACGCCTTTTGAACGGCTCAACAGCATAGCACAGAAATATACACCAGGGGGTATGTTCAAAGAACTTGTGATTACAAACTACGATCCAAATCTGAGATCAAACAGTCAGCCAAAACAGCTGACTTTATTATAAAAAGGAGGTATTGATATGACAATCAATTGTTTTAAAACTGTCAGTGCGAAGGGGTTGATTTATCTGCCTGTGGCACTTAGAAGATTCGTTGGAATCCATGAGGATGATGATGTACCGGAAAGAAGTCCGGCGGCGCAGCCGTTTTTGCGTAGCAAAAATACTGACCAGTGCAGATAACTGGAAGGGGCGGGATCATTTTAATCAATAAGGCGGAAGTGACTGCGGAGAACCCTGTGGAGGTGCTGCAGGCAGATTTCCAAAAAGAAAAGGAGGATGCGGAAAAAGAACGAGATCAGATCAAAAATAGAATCAAGCAGCTGTTAAGCGAAGGAAAGTCCTTGGATGAAGTATTGGACGAAGTCCTTCGCTTTTTGTTTTGAAAAGAGGTGACAAGCATGGACATTGAAAAAGCATTGAGGCAGTATCAGAAAACAAAGAATTTTTCTGATGACTGCCAGAGGAAAAAAACAGAACTTTTTGATGATTTTCATGTTCTCCCCGATGACCTGACCATAGAACGCATGGTACTTGAGGAGAAAAGGAAAGAATTAGAAGAAAGGAGGGAATCCGTATGAAAAAAGCAATCTTATGTCTGATTGCGGCAGTATCACTGCTTCTGCCTGTATCGGCTGTGGCTGCTCCTACAGAAACTGGGGTGTCTGCTCAAGAAGCATCTGTGCAGGAAGCATCAGCTGCTGACAGTTCTTTGCCTGTACCCATTTCCGTGGAAAGGAAGAACATAGACGGTGTGGAATATCTGGTGAAGGTTTATGATCTGCCAGCAGATACACCACAGGAGCAGCTGGTGGAAGAAGACTTTGTATTGGAAGATTTCCTGTTCAGCTATATCGCTGCGGATAAACAGCTCAATGAGAATAAGGAAACTAAAGAAGTCACAGAAGACGCTAAGGCAGAAGGCGGTTCCAAAAATCTGGAAGATGTCATCAAACTCTTTCCAGCAACAAAACCTTATGATAAAGACGGATATCAAGGAATATTGACACTGGATACCGGCAGTATCGTTACAGAGGTGGCAGGCTATACCACCAAGAACTATACGGTATCTGCCACAAAGGAATACCCAGGCTTGATGTATGCCGATCCTTCTTACGTTGCCCAGTCAACAGTAAAAGACGGATATACATTGCCCTTGACCAATGTCAGCTGGACCGTTATGGGAACATCCCTTGCCGGAGATACTTTGGTACCCACAGAGTATAAGGCAGTAGCTACTTATTCAAAAACATTCAGCTCGCAGGTGCCTACGGGCTATGTATCCACAGCAAGGTACAAAGGCAATGTAACAAAGACAACGGCAGATACGGCAACCTTTACCATTACTTACGCAGGAAAACTGATAGAAAATGGAATGCCGCCAGTATTAAAAGCAGTAACAGGCATTATTGCGGTACTGCTTTTGGGCTGTGCCATTGCCATGCTGTTGCTTTATCTGAAAAACAGGCAAGGGGCTGATGTGTATAATCTCATTGACAAAGAGTATATCTGCATTGGAAGACAAAATGTCAATCCAAAGCAGCCTGTGATTGATTTGAATGAGTTTGAGGACTTGATTCAAAGCAATATATTCCAGTTTGTGCTGGACAAGAAAACAACAAAGGCACTTTTCGGCAGGAATATCAGTGTGACCTATAAAGACATGACAGTAAAGCACAGAGTCAATGAGAAAAAAGGAGAATATAGATTTGAACTGGATTTGGGAGGTGTGTTGGATGCGGAATAAAATGAAAACGATGTTGCTTTTGTTTTTATTTTCTGCTGTGGGCTTCTGCGTGCCAGCTTATGCTCTTGACTCAGATTTAAGTTACAATTACAAAACAGAGAATCAAGAGGAGTTTGTTATTGTGGGAAAATCCAATATCAATATCCAAGGGGAGATACCGGATTATCTCAGGGATATTTATGATGTATCACCGCAGACAGTTTATGACTCAGAATACGGTGCCAATGTAGTGGAGCCAAATGCACCATCCATTAACAACACTACATATGCACCAACCAATGCACCAATCAATCCTTATACCCAAAGTCCAAACAGTCTGATCACAGGTACAGCCTATGGCGGCGGTACCAGTGGAAGCTACACAGCAGATATTTCTTCAGACGGCTATGTGACAAATGAGATTCCAGAACAGGTATATGACGAAGTTTTGCAGTATCCCTTAACAACCATTGAGCAGGTGCGAAACAGCGATGGAAGCATTGGCGTATTGAAGATTCCGGAGATTGGGCTGACTGTAACCGCCTATGATGGCGATACCTTCACAGCGATGAAAAAAGGTGTGGGACATTTGGCTTCCACTTCCTGCTGGAATGGAAATATCGGTTTGGTAGGACATAACAGAGGTACCAATGACTACTTTGGAAAACTGAAAAAACTGGATATTGGCGATGAAATGACCTATACCACAAAACTTGGCACAAGAACCTATGTAGTAAAATCCATTACAAAGATTGCCGATACGGACTGGTCAAAACTGCAATATACCAGTGACAACCGTCTGACATTGATCACCTGTGTGGAAGATGTGGGCGATCAGCGTCTTTGCGTGCAGGCAGTGCAGAAATAATCTTTTGCTTGCAGTGTAAATGCTTTTCCAATATAAATGATATTGAAAGGAAAACAAGGGGAAGGAGGCGAAATAAATATAGAAAGACTTTGACAGAGATACGGTTTCCAATTGATTCAAAATGCAGTGAAAAAGAAAAAGGAGCGTGAAAAATATGAAAAAACGATTAGCAGCCATATTGGCAGCCACAATGGTATTAGGTACAGTACCATGTGCTTTCGCTGCTGACCAGATCACAGTTACAGTTGATGGGGAAAAGGTCAATTTCCAGGATCAGCAGCCAGTGAATATTGATGGTCGTATCATGGTTCCAATCAGAGATGTAGCAGAAAAAATGGGCTGGGAAGTGGAATGGTTCACATATTACGGAGATACGGTTGTAGATGGCACATTCCAAATAGAACATTCAGCTATCTTTACAAAGCCGATTGCATCTACTGATAGATATATGGCAGGCTATCACAGCAGTCTGAACATCGAAGATAAAACAAAAACAAAGTCAGTTTGGGGTGCAACACATATTTTGACACAAGGTGAAGATTTACCAGTTTCTGCTCCCGCAAAAGTAATCAATGATCGTACATTAGTAGGAATCAGAGATTTGGCAGATTGTATGTATGCAGATGCTCAGTGGGATGCAGAAACAAAAACCGTTGCAATCAAAACTACTCCAACTGAACAACTGCCACAATACAATGAAATCTTGGCAAATGTTGCTTCGGTGAAGAACCAAGAACAACAGGAAATGTCAGAAACAAAGCCAACTCTTACGATTGAAGAGGAACAGCGTCAAAGAACAGAAAAATATGCAGCAGAACAAAACGCAAAACGTGATGAAATAGCAGAAGAAGTCATTCGTCTTACCAACGCTGAACGAGAAAAGGCAGGATTGAATCCACTTAAGCTGGATGATTCTCTAATGAAAGCTGCGGATGTGCGAGTCAAAGAAATGGGAGAAAGTTTTTCACATACAAGACCAGATGGCAGCAAATATATAACTGCGGCACAAGAAGCTGGGTATTCTGGTAGTTATGTAGGAGAAAATGGCAGTGCTGGCAAAAGCACAGCAGAATATATAGTCAGCTCGTGGATGAACTCAGAAGGACACAGAGAAAATATCTTGAATCCAAATTATAATTATATTGGAGTTGCTTACAACTACAATATAGGCTCTGAATATGGCAGTTATTGCGTACAGATATTTGCAAGATAACAAATAGAAGTGAATAGTGCAGGCAAAAAAGAGATACAAAAATCAATTGTATCTCTTTTTTTAATGCCAAAAATCAATAAGGAGGGAACCTAAATGTGTAAAACAAGAAGAATCATTGCTTTTTTGCTGGCGATGCTCATTGCCATTCCAACAATCTCCTTGTCAACGGTTCGCGCTGCCGAAGAAGGCAGTGATATCACCAAAATTACTGTTGTTAAAGGCAAGGATATCAATGATATGCTGTATGGCGGAAAAAAAGTGCTTCATTCCTCCGCATGGTGGTACGATGCGGAAGGTAATAAAAATCCAGCATTTTGTGTTGATCCCAATAAGGCTGGTCCTGGAGAATACTTTGCTGGAAAGTATGACTTGAATGTGGCTGGCGCAGAAACAAATGAAAAAATTGCCGCCATCATCAATAACAGCATTCCATATAAAACGTATCAGGAATTAGGTGTAAACAGTGAAGAAGAAGCTTATGCTGCTACAAAGGCAGCCATTTGGTGCGTGATTGGTGTATCGCAGTACACAGACCGAGGGAAATGGAATGCACCCGATAAACCACAGGTGACAGCTTTATTTAACAAACTGGTTGATCTAGCCTTGAATAATCCAGAACCGGTAAAAGCTGCGGTATATGGCACAATTAAAGTAGATGAAGAACCAGTGGAAGAAGAAAACTACTTTGTGCAACGCTTTCAAGTGCAGGAAACAAGTAATTCTGGAAAGAAAATCACGAAGTATAAGGTCGAATTGACTGGAGATTATCCAGTTGGAACAATCATCACAGGTGAAGACGGCATCGAAAAAACACAGTTCAAAGGTGATGAAACATTTGCAATCCGTATTCCTAAGACTTCAGTCCCTGTTGGTGGCAGTGTGGAAGCAAATGTAAAGATTTCGGCAAATCTGTATTCCAATGTTATCTTGATCGGCAAGCCTTTGAATGGACTGGATGGCAAAGTACAGGATATGGAAATTGGGATGCCGAACCAGCCCATTACTATTAATGCCAAAATGGTAATTGGAGTACCAGATATTCCTGGTAATCCGGGTGATGGCAAACTAAAAGTCATCAAGCTGGATGCCACAGATAATGCAACCCCTTTGGCAGGTGTAACATTCGATTGTTATAATGCACAGGGGCATTTAATTGATACAGGTACCACAGATGAATCTGGTATTTGGGAACCAAATATTACGGAGTCTGGTACCTATACGGTAGTAGAACGCTCTACCAATAATAGATATCAGCTGACTGAGCCAACCACTTTGGTCATTACGGTAGAGCCGGATCAAACAGCAACGGCAACATTTCGTGATTATCCGCCGCATATTGTGGTGACAGAAAAAGAAGATGCAGAAACAGGTGAACCTATTCCTGGCGTGCAGTATGAAATCATGCAGATCGATGGAAAAGGTGCATGGAGAGCAACAGGCAAAACCGATGCAGAAGGAAAAATCACATGGCAAGATGTACCAGACGGTACCTATCTTGTAAGAGAAGTATCCACTGTAGAAGGATATATCTTGGATCAGACACCTCAATATGTAACCGTAAGAAATGGACAGGCTGCCGGATTAAAATTTTTGAATAGTAAATTTCCAGGCTTGACTATCACCAAGATCGACCAGCAGACAGGCGAAGTCATTACTGATCCAGCTACTTTCAAAGTAGAACAGGTAGACGGCAGTTACACAACCACAGTCACAACAGAAAATGGTGTTGCTACACTGAAAAATGTACCCGTAGGTACTTATAAAATCACAGAAGTAACTGCACCTGAAGGATACGCATTGGGTGATTGCCCTCAGACCGTATACCTTGGCAAAGACAAGAATGTTCAGGTGGTTATGAAGAACCTGAAGAAACCTGTACTTACCATCGAAAAGATCGACGGACAGACAGGTGATCCAGTACCAGGAACCAAGTTTGAAATCAAGAAATCCGATGGAACTTTGATCGGTACCGTAACGACAGGTGCAGATGGCAAAGTAACAGTCGGTATGGAAGGCGGCGAACTTGGATACCTCGATCCCGATGTATATACTGTAACAGAAGTTTTTGTACCAGAGCCTTATGTGCTGACAGGTGAGCATCAGGACATCAGACTGAATGCAGGCGATAGCAAGTCCTTGTTATTTGCAAACCTTGAAATGCCTAGCATCGCCGTTGAAAAATACGACGAAGAAACAGGAGAAAAATTGCCTGGCGCACAGTTTGCTATTTATGAGCAGGCAGACACCGCACGCCCAGTTGTGGAAGGCATGACTGACGAAAACGGTAAATTTTCCTCCGGCTATATCAAACCAGGTACTTATGTGGTCAAAGAACTGAATCCACCTCCTGGATATATGTTCTCTGATAAAACAAGCCCTGACAGAGTGATCGTTGCGAAACCTGGCGATGGTGAAATCATCGTAAAGGTAGACAATATCAAATTGCCGGAGCTGACCATCAAGAAAATCGACTCTGTGACCAAAGAGCCGATTGCGGGGGTTGTGTATGAAGTCAAAGAAGTGGATGATACCAGCGTACAGCCTACAACGGCTACTACCGATGAAAATGGTACGATTGTAATTCCTGGGCTAAAGGCAGGTACATATGAAATCACTGAGATTTCTACGCCGAAACCCTATATTTTGAACAGTACACCGCAAAGAGTCAAACTGGAAGCAGGCGATCAAAAAACACTAATGTTTGAAAACATCAAATACCCTACATTGATCATCGAGAAAACAGATTATACAACCAACAAGGGTATTCCAAACACCACATTCAAGATTGAGCATGAGGAAGACGATGGTGCAATTACAATAGTCGGTACATTCAAGACCGATGAAAATGGCAGAATCAAACTGCCGTATGTTGAACCTGGCTGGTATATCGTAACAGAAACCATTCCGGCGCAGGGTTACCAGAAACCGACAAACCCTGTAACTCGTATTTACTTGAATCCTGGCGATAACTCTTATCTGAAGGATGATAATATCGCAGGTGGCGGCGGCACTGGTGGTACAGGCGGCGGTACAACGACCGAAGGTATTGAAATCACCAGTGGAAATGATTACGAAGTGGTAGACGGTATCGTAAACTATCCTCTGAACAGTTTGGTGATCAAGAAAGCAGATGCCAACACAGGGGAAATGTTGGATGGTGCAACATTTGAAGTATTTCGAATCACAGGGGAAACAAGTGGTCAGAATGATAAACTGATCTGCACGGCAACAACTGATCATTCCGGTGTTATCGTTATCACTGGATTGGAAGCAGGTGCTTATGTAGTCAGAGAAACAAAAGCACCAAACAACTACATCATCGCAGAAACAGATATGCAGACAGTCAATATGAAAGCAGACGGAACATCTGTTGTGGAAGTAGTATTCCGAAACTATCCTTATGGCTCTCTGCTCATAACAAAAGTAGATGCCTTGACCAATAAACCATTATCCAATGCTACTTTCCAAGTAACAACAGGTGATGGAACGGTGGTTGGAAACAGCAACGGTATGTATACTACAAACAGCGATGGCGAAATCCTGATTCCAAATCTGAAACCAGGCAGTTATGTAGTAACAGAGCGCATTGCACCAGAAGGATATGCCTGCGATACAAAACCGCAGACCATTGAAATTGGTGCAGATGGTGCTACATACAAAGTGCATTTCCAGAACCAGCCTATGTGCTCTCTCGTGATTTTGAAGAAAGACGCAGATAACGGTAATCCATTGTCTGGTGCGCAGTTTAAGGTAACAACATCCAAAGGCGATGTCATTGGAAGAAACAATGGCATCTTTACCACAGACAGCAATGGCTCTATTACGATTTCCTACCTCGCTAAGGATAGTTATATCGTAGAGGAAGTAAAGGCGCCGGATGGCTATGCGTTGGAGGAACAGTCCAAAACCATCGCGTTGGATTATGGCAAAACTTATACATTGGAGTTCACCAATAAAAAGATGACTTCTCTTGTCATTAAAAAGGTGGATTCCATCAGTGGTGAACCGCTTGTTGGAGCAAAATTTGCTGTGGAAAAGCAAAATGGGGAACACGTAGGCGAGTACACTACAGATAATACCGGTACCATTCTGCTTCCGACACTTGATCCGGATTGGTACGTGGTAAGAGAAACAAAAGCACCAGAAGGATACATCCTGGACGAAACACCAAAAACCGTTGAGGTAAAAACAAATGTGCCAACGGTGGTGACATTTGAAAACAAGCCGCTTTCAGGAATCAAAATCGTGAAAACAGATTCCGAAACAGGAGAACCGTTGGAAGGTGTATCCTTCTCAGTTTCTAAAATGAATGGCGAAAAAATCGGAACTTTCAAAACAGATAAAGAAGGTATGGTCTATATCTCTGATTTGGAAGATGGCTACTACACTGTAACAGAAACAGAAGGTTTGGAGAATTATCACTGGGACAAAGAACCGAAAACGGTAGAAGTGAAATCCGGCAAACAAACCATTTTGGAAGTGGAAAATCAGCCATATTCCGGTTTGGTCATTGAGAAAACCAACAGCAGGACCGGCGATCCTATTGAGGGTGTAGAATTCCTTGTGACAAAATTCAACGGTGAGCAGATCGGATACTATGAAACAGATGAATCCGGTTTGATTGTCATTGAAGGTCTGGAAGAAGGCACATACTTGGTAAAGGAAACAAAAGAAGCCAAAGGATACAAACTTGATAGCGAAGCCAAAGAAGTGGAGATCAAAGACGGGAAGAGAACAACGTTAAAAGTGGAGAATGATCCAATGTCTTCTGTATTGATCCATAAAATCGATTCTGTCACAGGCGAAGGCATTCCAGGAGTAAAGTTCCTGTTATATGACAGTGACAATGAACCAATCGGTCAGTTTGAAACCGATGACGAAGGCTATATCTGGATCAGAAAAGAATTGCCGGAAGGCAAGTACAAACTCAGAGAATTAGAACCTGCAGAAGGATATATCTCTGACAACAGCGAGAAAACATTCTATGTGCAGAAAGGCAGAACAACAGAAATCGAGTGGGAGAATACACCAGAAGTCGGTCAGATCGTTATTACAAAACGTTCTTCTGAATTCAATGAACTGACAGGTCTTCCTGCCGGTTCTCCATTGTCCGGCGCGGTATTTGAAATCTATAATACCACAGGAAATTTGGTAGATAAGATTTCTTCCGGCAGCAATGGTGTTGCAGCATCAAAAGGTTTGCCTGTAGGTGTCTACACAATTAAGGAGGTATCAGCACCAAGATATTACGCTTTGAATGATAAAACTCTTTTGGCAGAAATCAGGCACAATGGTGATATTGTCAGATTTGAAGTGCTGAACAGCAGTATTTCTTTGAACCTGACCATTCAGAAAAAAGGACCAAATGCCGCATCTCCTGGACAGACCATCCAGTATGACATTTATGAAGTGCAGAACGGTTCCACCGGCACTTTGGAAAACTTCTATATTCATGACAGGATTCCAACAGATGCCACAAGAGCGTTGAAGATTGTTACAGGCACATATTCTGAAAGAATGTATTATAAGATCACTTATAAAACAAACTACAGGGATTATCGTGTGCTTGCGGAAAATCTTCTGACAAAGAACAGCTATGAATATAGCCTCCATCCAAATGTACTTGGCTTGGCAAATGGGGAATATGTAACAGATGTGCGTCTGGAATTTCCACAGGCAAGCCCTGGCTTTAAGATGCTTGAAAATATGTCTGTATTCTGTCAGGTAATGCCGAATATGCCGAAAGATTACCGCATTGTTAATAGAGCAGATGTAGGCGGAAGATACGGCAACGAATGGGAAAGCGCAAAAACCAGCTGGAACACAACGGTGTGGACTGTGAATACACCACCGGTAACACTTCCCAAAACAGGTTATTAAAAATATGATTTCTGGGGCAGTCTTCAGGCTGCCCCTTTTCTATGAAAGGAGAGAAGAACAATGGCAGTAAGATGGAAAAGGGTATTTTTGCTGACAATGGTTGTGCTTATAGCAGTGATCTTCTTCGCACCGCCAGTATTTGCGGCACCGGATAGTGGTCAGGTTTCCACAGCCATTGAAAGTACTTGGAAAACAGCAGCCGGTCAGATCAAAACCGTAACCAATAACGTTATCTTTCCAGTGGTGGATTGTGTACTGGCAATCCTGCTTTTTGTCAAATTAGCTATGGCTTACTTTGATTACAAAAAACATGGCGAATTTGATTTCGCACCAGTGGCAATCCTGTTCTTTGGTCTGGTGTTTGCTATTACAGCACCGACTTATATCTGGAATATTCTTGGAATTTAACAAAAATAATGAAAAAATTTTATTTGAGTGCAAATGCTCTGAAATCGTTGAAATCTCAAAAAGGTATCCTTTTAGAAACTGTCCAATAGTATCATCGTGGTAACCATAGCACTTGAAAGTGCGTACTTTTCTTATTCTTTTCTTTCGATTATGATGAACCTGTAAGAAAAAAGAAATGCAAAAAATCAGCAATATTTTTAAGGAGGAAAAGAAAATGAAAAAGAACACTGTTATTTTAACAGCTGCACTAATCAGTGCATTTACTGCCAGTACAGCACTTGCTGATACCACTGTGGAATTTCGAAAAGCAGTTGAAGAGAAAGGCGGCACAGTCGTATGGAATAGCCAAAACAGAAGCGTGACCGCTGAGGTTGATGGAAAAACAATCAGCTTTACTGTTGGAAGTGGAAAAGTGGTCGTTGATGGACAGGAAATAAACGCAGAAACGACAATTGTAAATAACAGAACGATGGTTTCAACAGGATTCATTCGTCAGTATGTTACAGGAAATAACGAAGAAGCAGAAATGAGCCATACAGAAAAAGCCATTGCTTTGATTAACAGCTTTGCAAGCGGAGATACAACTGTGGCTGATGAATTAATGGCGGAAGGATATATTCAGCACAATCTGGCATATGGCACCGGAAGAGAAGCATTTAAAGATTCTATTCGTTATCTTGCTTCCGCACCAGAAGAAACAACGGTAAATAATATTCGTGCCTGTGAAGATGGAGATTATGTATTCCTGCAGACAGTTTACAATTTTGCAGGTGCTGGAGAACAGGTAGCTTTTGATATTTTCAGATTTGACGAAAATGGAAAAATTGCGGAACATTGGGACAACCTCGCTTCATTAGCTGAGCCAAATCCTTCAGGATATACGCAGATCGATGGTGCAATGGAGTTAAAAGATTTGGATAAAACAGAGGAAAACAGAACTCTCGTGAAAAACTTCCTTTATGATGTAATGCAGGGGAATAATCTTGAAAAAACTCCAGAGTACTTTGATGGTGATACTTACATTCAGCATAATACTGGTATTGCAGATGGTGTTTCTGGATTAAATGAAGCTTTAGCAGCTCTTGCTGAACAGAGAATCGAAATGATTTATGATGAAACACACATGGTTCTTGCACAAGGCAATTATGTTTTGGCAGTTAGTGAAGGTACTTTCGGCGGTGCTCCGACCAGCTATTATGACCTTTGGAGAGTTGAAGACGGTAAGATCGCTGAGCACTGGGATGTAATGGAAACCATTGCAGATCCTTCCACATGGGCAAATGAAAACGGTAAATTTTAATTTTAATCTTTAGGAGGTAAAGAATATGAAAGAAGTTGTAGAATTTTTACAGGTAAATCCAGTACAGTATCTTGCTACAGTGGGCAGAGATGGAAAGGCAAAATGCAGACCATTTATGTTCTGTTTTGAGAAAGATGGAAGATTATGGTTCTGTACAAACCATACAAAAGAAGTGTACAAAGATATGCAGGAAAATCCATATATTGAGATTTCGGTTTCCAGTCCTGAATATGCTTGGATCAGACTCAGCGGCAAAGCGGTATTTGAGAACAACATGGAAGTCAAAGAAAGCTGTATGGCTAATCCCATTGTGAAAGGACAGTATAAAACAGCGGATAACCCCATTTTTGAAGTTTTTTATCTGGAAGATGCAAAAGCAGTCATTGCTGATTTTTCCGGGAATCCGCCAAGAACATACCAGTGCTGATACTAAGAAAGGGCAGTATAGTGACTATGCTGCCCTTATAAATATAAGAGGAATGAAATGAATGATATGGAATATCAAAATTTACCGAAATGCCCTGTTGAAACAACCTTGCTGTTTTTAAAAGACAGAGAGTGTATCATTCTATTGGGATATATACTCTTGGGCGTTTTGAAAAGCAGTGAATTACAAAAAATGACGGCAATGTCAGAAAAAACATATCAAAAAACTTTGGATACTTTATGGAAAAACGGATTAATCACTTGTGAGAATGGTATTTTGCCTACAGAGTTAGGGGAAAGTTTGAAACCAGTGATTTTAACAATGGCTGAATGGGGAGAAAAATATAAAACACAGCAGAAAAATTAACTGCTGTGTTTTCTGAATTATACAAATTTCTTTTTATATTCAGTACCCCACATAAACATGGAGTCCAAAATAGGCTTTAAACTATAGCCGGTTTCTGTAAGTGTGTATTCTACCCTTGGAGGAACTTCGGGATATACTTTTCTCGTTAAAAGACCTGCTTCTTCCATAGAACGAAGATTGCTGGTCAGAACTTTCTGTGTAATCCCTGTTACAGAATGCATCAGTTCATTAAAACGTTTTGTTCCTTCCAGAAGATCGCGGATGATCAGTACTTTCCACTTATTTCCGATAAGCTGCAGTGTCATTTCTACTGGGCATTCGGGTGCTTCTTTTGTCATAAAATCACGTCCCTTATTTCTTATGTTTATTCAATAGTATCAAATTGGATGTATATACTTAATTATACTATTGGGATAAAATCTGTCAACGAATTTATGGAGATGAAAAAATGAGAACAATAGATTACTTGAATATGTTAAAAAATGAAATACATTCTGCTGTTTTTGCAACTATCGATGAAAACGGACTGCCTTGCACAAGGGTGATTGACATTATGCTTGCAGATGAAGCGGGTATTTATTTTATTACTGCCAAAGGAAAAGCATTTTATCGGCAGTTGATGGCGAAGGAATATGTTTCTATCAGCGCTATGACAAACAGCAAAGATTCTCTGAGCAAAAAATCCATTACGGTACAGGGGAAAGTTAAAAATATTGGACAAAGTCGTTTGGATGAAGTGTTTAGAGAAAATTCATATATGGAAAAAATATATCCAACAGAAAAAAGCAGAGCCGCACTTGAGGTTTTTTGGCTTTATGAAGGAGAAGGCGAGTTTTTCGATTTGTCTTCTGTGCCGATTTTTCGAGATACATTTTCAATCGGCAATGGAAAAGCGAGCCAAAAGGGATATTTTATAACAAATAAATGTCGTGGATGCAAAATATGCTACGCTAACTGCCCTCAGAAGTGTATAGATATTAGCGTAAAACCTGTTATGATCCATCAGGAAAACTGTCTGCACTGTGGGAATTGTTACGATGTTTGTCCCTTTGGAGCCATTGAAAGGAGGCTGTAAATATGAGCAAATGGAAATTAAAACAAAATCTTACATTGGATGAGAAAATTCATGCCTTGAAAGAACGAATTGATTCTGCAGAACATATTGTCATTGGTGCCGGTTCCGGACTTTCTACAGCAGCAGGATTTACTTATGGCGGCAAAAGATTTGAAGAGAATTTTGCTCCTTTCATTCAACGATATGGGCTGAAAGATATGTACTCAGCAGGTTTTTATCCATTTCTAACACAGGAAGAAAAGTGGGCGTATTGGAGTAGGCATATTTATTTGAACAGGTATGACGTAGAAAAAGGAAAACCATATTTGGATTTATTGGAGTTAATAAGAGAGAAGGACTACTTTGTTTTGACTACCAACGTGGATCATCAATTTCAGTTATGCGGTTTTGATCCAGAAAGAATATTTGCAACACAAGGGGATTATGGTCTTTTTCAATGTGCGAAAGCCTGCCATAAAAAATTATATGATAATGAAAAAATCGTGCGCGAAATGATAAAAGAGCAATCAGACTGCAAAATTCCATCATCTCTCGTACCAAAATGTCCTGTCTGTGGAGGAAATATGGAAGTCAATCTTCGCTGTGACCAATATTTTGTAGAGGATGAAAATTGGGAGGAAGCAGCACAAAGATATCATCATTATTTGGCTAAAAATAAAAACGAAAAGATACTGTTTCTGGAGCTCGGTGTGGGTGGAAATACACCGGTCATTATCAAGTATCCATTCTGGGAAATGACAAGCCAGTGGAAAAAATCATTTTATGTGTGTATCAATCTAAATGAGGCATGGGCACCAGAAGAAATCAGAAGAAAGTCATTGTGTATTGATGGAGATATCAAAGAGATATTGTCAATTTTGAAGGAGTGTTAAATATGGATCAAAAAGAAAGGCTTGATTATTTGGTTCAATACTTATGCCAAGATTCTATCGTATATAAAGATATAGTGGTAAAAGATGAACAAAAACGACAGTTATTACGTTCACTTATGAATATACGTATGCCAAAACCTGCATCTAAGAAATTTATTCAGATACAGGATGAATTTTTACAGGAGGAGGCAGTTGAAAAAGGAATTGTAAAAACCGACGATTTGCCAACGGTGAAAGAAATGCTGAATGTTCAGTTTCCTTTTGCAGATCGTATCTGCCTTTGGCAGGAGGATATTACAAGACTAAAAGCTGATGCCATTGTAAATGCTGCGAATTCTCAAATGCTTGGGTGTTTTGTTCCTTGCCACAGATGTATCGATAATGCCATACATTCATCAGCTGGAATACAGCTCCGTGCAGAATGTATGGAATATATGGAGGTGCAGAGGAAAAAGTATGGAGAAGACTATGAAGAACCGACAGGTCAAGCGGTGATAACTTCCGCATATAATCTTCCAAGTCGATATGTGATTCATACAGTAGGACCTATTGTAAAAGAAGAACTGACACAAAAAGAATGTGACCTTTTGAAAAAGTGTTATCAGTCTTGTCTGGAAGTGGCTGAAAGAAAAGGTTTAAAAAGTATTGTTTTTTGTTGTATTTCAACAGGAGAGTTTGCTTTTCCCAATAAGGAAGCAGCACAAATAGCTGTAGAAACCGTTGTTGAATTTTTGCAGAACAGTCAAAAGATTGAAAGGGTTATATTTGATGTATTTAAAGATGAAGATTTCAAAATATATCAAAAAATTTTAGAACTCAAAGAAATTAAATCTCATCTTACAAGCAAGGAGAAAAAATAGAATTTGTTTATTACACAATGGCAGTTGAAATATGGAAATGAAGTTAGAAAAATAGATATGAATTGAGCCTTTATTCTAAATAGAATAAGGGCTTTTTTTATGGAAAAAAGGAGGAATGATGATAGGATGCTGGGGTGTAAAAGCATTTGAATCAGATGAAGGTCTGGATGTCTTGGAATGGATCAGAAACCATATTCCGGAAGATGGCTGTCTGCGCTTAAAGGAATTGTTGGAACAGCTGAAATTAGACGAATGGTGCAGACCGCCTGCTGCGGAAAACGGAGAGTCCCACAGCAGTACAATGCTGATTGCGGAACTGATGGAAAGCTTTCAAAATGGTACTATAGAAGAATGGGAGTATCTCCCGAAAAACTCCTTTGAAAAAGTGGTTTCTTTTCTTGTGGAAAAGGAATCTGTTGAAGAAATGCGTGAGTATCTTTCCAAAACATTGGAATCCGCCAGGGAAAATGCACAGAACAATCAATGGAACGGATGGTTTGAAGAAACCAACTGGAACAAATGGCAGGAACATATGGAAAGCCTGATTGAAACCATGCGTAAAATTTTGGAGCAAGACGGAGAGGTGCTGGACTTGATACCACAGACAAAACAAGAGATTTCAGAGGAACACATAGAAGGTGGTATGAACATGGAATAACAGAAAGCGAAGGTGATGAAAAATATGTTTGGCTTAGACTTCGCCGTAGATGGTGTATTGGATCAGTTCTGTGACTGGATCTACGGCAAACTGATCACATTCTTCGGTGAGTTTTTCAGTATGATCAATATGATGGGGGCGGAACTTTTTGAGCTGGATTGGATCAAAGCAATCCTGCTCTTTTTTTATTATTTCGCCTGGGCGTTGTATATCGTTGGTATTGTAGTGGCTGTGTTTGACACAGCCATTGATGCACAGAGAGGAAAAGGAAGTTTTCAGGACTTGGCGTTAAATATCATCAAAGGTTTTTTCGCCGTCAGCCTGTTTACTGTAGTACCTATCGACCTTTATGTCTTCTGCATTAATCTGTCAAATGAACTGATTGGTGCCATTGCTGGTATGTCGGATTCACCAGGAAAACTTGGTGCCATTGCCACTATGGTGCTGGGCAGCTTTGAAACGCCTGGTGCCAATGTGGTGGTGTCTATCGTGTTTGTCATACTGATTGGATATGCGGTCATCAAAGTGTTTTTCGCAAACTTAAAACGAGGCGGCATCCTCCTTGTCATGATGGCAACCGGCAGTCTTTATCTGTTCAGTGTGCCAAGAGGATACAGCGACGGATTCGTATCATGGTGCAAACAGGTGGCAGCTCTCTGCCTGACAGCGTTTTTACAGACCATTGTACTGGTTGCGGGGCTGGTTACTTATAACGCAAATATGCTGCTTGGCATCGGATTGATGCTTTCCAGCACAGAGGTACCGAGAATCGCACAGAACTTTGGATTGGATACCAGTATGCGTTTCAACGCAATGAGTACGGTATATTCCGTAAATTCCGTAGTCAATATGGCACGTAATGTAGGAAGGATCGCAAGCAGATGACCTGAAAAATTATTATAAAAAGGAGTGAGTTCTATGAAGTGGGTAGATAATGGGAGAAGAATGGCGGAAAGAGCAAAAGAATTGTTCCCACCAGGTACAAGAATTCAATTAATTCATATGGATGATCCATATAATCCGGTGCCTGATGGAACAAGAGGAACGGTCAAGTTCGTGGATGATATGGGAACTGTATTTCCTGATTGGGATAACGGCAGAGGTCTTGGTGTGGTATACGGCGAGGACAGTTTCCGAAAGCTCACACCAGAAGAATTGTTGGAAGAACAGCAGAAAGAAAACTTGGATGAGGACATGAATATGGGAATGTAAGGGGGGTTTTTGAAATGAAACTGGTATATATCTGTTCTCCATTAAGAGGAGAACCGGAAAAAAACATAGCAAAGGCGAACGAATACGCCAGAGAAGAAGCAATGAAAGGCAACTGTACCATCGCACCACATTGTGTTTTCACACAGTTTTTAGACGATGAAGTCCCGGAAGAACGCAGTCTGGGACAGGAAATGGGAAAAACACTTCTTTGCAGGTGTGATGCACTTTTGGTTTGCGGCAGCATCATTTCGGAAGGAATGCGTGAGGAAATCAAAACCGCATATGAGAATGGTATTGCTGTTTTGGGCAGAGATTTGTCTATTGCGGATATCGAAGATGCGGTGTTTGGAGAAACAGAGCAGTGCTGTGAGATGGTATAAAAGGCAGGTGAGAAGCAATGTATATCTACCCAGAAAACCTGAAAGGTAAAAGCACCATGTTCCTTTGGACACTGCGAGATATGCTGATTATCATCATAGGTGCAGTCCTGTCTGCTGTCTTTGCGGCAGCTCTGGACTGGATTGTGCCTGGTGTTCTTATTGGCGTGTTCGCCTTTTTGACACTGCGTATTGATAACGAACTGAATATCTCAGACTATATCCGCTTTGCCTTTCGATTTTTTGTGACAACACAACAGATTTTTTATTGGAGGTTTGCCGATGACAAAAATGAGAATTGGAAAGAAGAAATCTACCAGAGAAGAAATAGGCGCCAGAAATATTGATGCACTTGGTGTGGAAACATACGGCAATGAGTATCTGGTTTACTTTCTGGTACAGCCGGATAATATTGCGGTACTATCAGAAACAGCAGTAAAAACAAAAATCATAGCGATGTCCAGTGTCATCAAAGGACTGGACTCCATTGAGTTTTCCTGCATCAATTCCAGAGAAAACTTCGACCAGAACAAAATGTTTTACAAAGAGCGTCTGGAGGAAGAAGAAAGCCCCAAGGTACGAGAAATATTGGAAAAAGACCTGATCCATCTGGACAGGGTGCAGATACAGACAGCTTCCGCAAGGGAGTTTTTGTTTATCCTCCGCTTTCGCAACTATAATCCAGAAACAAATGAGGTACAGACAGGCATCAGCAGAATGACGAAGCTGTTGAAGGATGCAGGATTTTCCTACCGTCAGGCAAGTAAGGAGGACATCAAAAGGCTCTATGCCGTTTATTTCGTGCAGAACATCACGCAAGTTTATTTCGATGACTATGACGGCGAGAGATTTGTAAAGGGGGATGAATACCGTTGAAAATCAGCAGAACAAAGAAAACAAAAGCCTATATTCCCAAAACGGAAGAAGAAAAAGAGCAGGTCAGGATCAAAGAGTTTTTGGATATGTGTGCACCTTCTGTGCTGAAGTTCTACCCTGATTACTATATCTGCGGCAGCAGTTTCAGAAGCACATGGGTGGTGCGTGAATACCCAACGGACACAGAAGAACAGGCACTGCTCAGGCATTTAGGCGACCGTTCCGGCGTTACACTAAGAGTTTATACCAGACACGTTACACCAGCGGAAGAAAGAAAAATCATTTCCAACGCAGCCAGCAGGAACCGAATGAACCGTTCTTCGGGTAACATCCAAAAGGAGATTATTGCAGAGTCAAACTTAAACGATGTCATGAACCTGATCGCACAGATGCACAGGGACAGAGAACCATTGGTACATTGTGCTGTGTTCATTGAAATATCTACGCCAACACTGGAGAAGCTGAAAGAAATGCAGGCAGAAGTGGAGGCGGAGCTGACACGTTCTAAAATATCCGTTGACAAGCTGTTTTTGCGACAGAAAGAAGGCTTTGAGAGTACACAGCCATGCGGAAACAATGCTTTCCATGAGCAGTTCGAGCGCGTCATACCAGCAACCAGTGCTGCCAATCTTTATCCTTTCAATTACTCTGGCAAAGCCGATCCGCAAGGCTTTTATATCGGGCATGACAAATATGGAAGCAATCTTTTTATTGACTTTCAAAGAAGAACAGATGACAAGACAAACGCTAACATACTAATACTTGGCAACAGTGGACAGGGCAAAAGCTATCTCATGAAACTGCTTCTTTGCAACATGAGAGAAAGTGGAATGGATATCGTCTGTCTCGATCCAGAGCTGGAATATAAAGATTTGGCAGTCAATATGGATGGCTGTTATATCGACTTGATGGAGGGAGAGTACATCATTAACGTGCTGGAACCAAAACGCTGGGAGGAAGACAGCGGATCGGTGCTGCCAAGACATATCTCATTCCTTCGTGATTTTTTTCGTGCCTACAAAGACTTTACCAGTGCGGAAATCGATGTGCTGGAGATATTTCTGGAAAAGCTGTACGAAAACAAAGGCATTACAGAGGATATCGACTTTTCAGAATTAAAACACACAGACTACCCTGTGCTGTCAGATTTATATCATTTGGCAGAACGAGAATTAAACCAATATGAAGAAAGAAAGGGGAATATCTATACCAGAGAAACGGTCAGGGATTTATGCTTGAAGCTGAAATCCATCTGTATTGGCGCCGACAGCAAGTTTTTCAATGGACACACCAACATCACAAGCAATCGATTTATCTGTTTTGGCACAAAGGGCATTACAGACGCGGATACGGCAATCCGAAATGCAATGCTGTTCAATGTCCTTTCTTTTATGTCTGATGCCCTGCTGTCCAAAGGGAATACAGCGGCATTTATTGATGAGCTGTACCTGTTTTTGACCAACATGACTGCCATTGAATACATCCGAAACGCCATGAAGCGTGTGCGTAAAAAAGGCAGTGCAGTTATCATTGCCAGCCAGAATATCGAAGACTTCAACAGAGCTGATGTGAGAGAAATGACAAAACCCATGTTTGCCATTCCAACACATCAGTTTTTGTTTAACCCAGGAAATATCTCCAAGAAGGAATATATGGAAATGCTCAGGCTAGATGATTGTCTGTTTGACTTAATCAGCAGTCCTTTAAGAGGTGTCTGTGTGTTTCGCCATGGCTCAGAAGTTTACCATCTGGTAGTAAAAGCACCGCAGTATAAAGAGGATTTGTTCGGAAGTGCAGGAGGTAAGTAAGTGAAAAGGAGTGATAAATATGATGATAGATGCAAGAGATGAAGACTTTGAATTGGCAGAAATTGATAATGTGGTGGTGATTTTTACCAATGCACGTATTGATCGAGATACGGTGCCTTTTGATTTATACTGCTATGATGTCAGAGAGTCAGAGGGCTTTAGTGGCGATCCAGTTACGCTGGAGAAGGTTGTTTCCATAAATCACTGGGGTACCATTTTATCAAAAAAACCGTTTCCCTTGGAAGATGATGCATACTATCCGTTGAAAGACGGCATCAATTATCTGGGAGAAACCTGTACGATGGATGAGTTTATGGAAATGAATCCAGAAGACGAAATGGATGTTATGTTTTAAGAAATAAAAGAAGGTGAGGCAAATGGCAAGTCCTATGGCAGTTGCCGTTATGACGAAGAAAGCGTTGGAGCTGGCAGAAGACAAACGAGTGCGGACACTGCTGGCAAGTATTGTGGCAGGTATTGTAATCGTGATGTTGATACCGCTGCTGGTTATGGTTTCTATCTTCAATGCACAAGCAGGATTCAGTCAGGAGGTGGCAAGAATCGTATTCGATGGCAGACCTATTCCAACGGATATCGATGCGGAACTTTCCAAAGCCATGGAAGAAATGATTGATGCCTTTGAGGAATTGGATCAGACAATAGAAGCATTGGAAGAAGAAGGATTTGACGATATCAAAGTCAAGTCTTTTTTTTATATCCTCTATTTTACAAAGGATCTCACAGATTTTGATGAGGAATTCTATGTGGGCTTTGTGGATTGTTTTGTGGGTGAAAAAGAAGATGACGAGATTTATGAGGAACTGGAGGATTACCTTTCCTATGAGTTTACGGAAACAGAAAAGATGGAAATCCGAAATCTATATCTCTTTATCAAGTATGGTTATGCCACGACAGACAAAATCACAGGCATTCCTGGGGAAGCATTCAACGATGCCACATTCGCACAGTTGATGCAGGAAGCCACGAAATATATCGGCTTTCCTTACCAATGGGGCGGAAGTACACCGGAAACCAGTTTCGATTGTTCCGGTTTTGTATGTTGGGTATATACCCATTCTGGAGTCCATAACCTGCCCAGAACAACAGCACAGCAGATTTATAACCAGTGTACACCGGTGTCAAAAGACGAGGTGAAACCAGGAGATTTGGTGTTTTTTACAGGAACATATCAGAGCAGCAACCCCGTAACTCATATTGGAATCTATGTTGGGGACAATCAAATGCTGCATTGCGGCGATCCCATCGGCTATGCAAACTTGGGGAATTCCTATTGGGTGAAGCATTTTTATGGATTTGGCAGATTGTAAAGGAGTGTGAAAAATATGATGAAAGAAATTACGGTAGGAGAATTGAAAAAAATGACGGATAAAGAAGGATTGATTCTTCAAGGCTGTGGTGGAGATTTAAAAGAGTGGGAAGATGGTGTCAATGAACTATTGACAGAGTCAGGTATTTTGCTGGAAGGAGATACATTCAAAAATGTTTATGTTTTTGAAAACGAAGGATTAACAAATTTGTTGTTTGATATGGACGATGTCAAGTTGGATGTAGGAAAGCTTGCCATGTGGAGAATCAATACCCACCAGCAGTTTGGCGGTACATGGCTCAGTGATTACTTGACAAATCGTTTTGGAATTGGTGAAGATATGGAATCTTCTATGGAGCCGGAGCTTTAAGGGGAGGAGTGAAAAAGTATGGAACAAATGAACAGAACACATTTTCAAAATTTCATGGCAAAGCTGGAAAACTTCCGTGAAGAGGAAATCCAAGTGCTGCAGGAATATCTGGAGCCGGTTTTTGAGGTAAGAGAAAAAATATTATCTTCGTTTTCCGAGGAAAAAGCAAGCAGCAGATTCTCTGTTGGAGAGATTTCGGATGAGCTGATGTATGTGAATTTGTTGGAAGATCTGCTTCAGACAGATGAGAGGATATCAGAATGCCGAATGGATTTTGATGCCTGTGATATGATCCTCTACCATAAGCAACCAGAACATTCCTATGACAGCATGAAAACAACAGAGCAAAAATATGAAGGTGTAGCAGCCATGAATCTGTTTTATCGCGAGCTAGGAGATGCGATGTTTTACTATAACCCTGATGAGCCAAACAAAGGCTGTGTGGTAATCGAGAAAATCATTTCTCTTAGTGACGATGACTTCTGGTTCTTTGGAGAAAACGTCAAGCAGGAGGCTTCCTTTATTACGGATAACGCAGAACTGCAGTATTTTGATCAGCAGATGACTTTGCACTGCCTGTTTATCCAAAAAGAGGATGCGGAGTTTGGTGTTTTGATTAGTCATGACCAAAAAAGTGGTGAAGTTTATTCCGGTTATCTGCCGAACTTGGATCAGTTTCAGGAGATTGGGTGTGAGATTTCAGAAAAAGAAGACTGCATGGAACCGCAGATGTAACCGAAAAAGGAGGTGGATATCATGAAACTTTCTGCGATACAAGTGAAGTTTGAAACCAGCAAGTATCAAGCACTGAAGCGATATGCGGCAAAAAAAGAAGTATCTTTGGAGCAGGAACTGGAAGAAACACTGAACAGGCTGTATCGAAAACTGGTGCCACCAGATGTCCGTGAGTATATAGAAGAAGGCGATGAGATAGAAAAAACAGGTAAACCAAAAGTGAAAAAAGAGGAAAAAGAACCCGAGAAAGAACAGAATCAAGCAGAACAGCCGCAGGATATTCC
>OOCG01000466.1_pt1 | contig 27516 bp, 24 predicted proteins | sample 1671521 | NCBI WGS metagenome assembly OOCG01 (sample SAMN06348165, study PRJEB24527) | human gut metagenome | biome: human gut; feature: ankylosing spondylitis patient; material: feces | host: Homo sapiens | place: China | collected 2015-10
GAAACATACCTTACCAAAGCGGTCTGATGTTGCCGCCGCAGATAAATGGCACATCGAAGACTATTATGAAAATGATTCCCTCTGGGAAGAAGCTTATACCATGTTGATGGAAGAAATTCCGGAACTGGCTGCTTACAGCGGTCATCTGGGTGAAAGCGCAGCCACACTTTTGGCATGCCTGGAAAAAAATCAGGAACTGTCCCTGATTCTGGATCAGGTTTATACCTATGCCAACATGCGTATGCATGAAGACAGCGCCAACGCTTTCTATCAGGGTATGGCTTCCAGAGCAGAAATGCTCCTGATTCGTTATTCCGACGCCATTTCCTTCCTGACACCGGAAATCCTTTCCCTGCCGGAAGATGTGCTGGCGGATTTCCGTATGGAACGGGCGGAAGATTTCCACCTCTACGACCATTTCTTTGACAATCTTCTGCGTCAGAAAGCCCACACCCTTTCTCCCGCTGAAGAAAGCCTGCTGGCAAAAACAGCGGAACTGGGCGGCGCACCCCAGAACATTTTCACCATGCTCAATGATGCGGATATGCGTTTTGGGGACATCACCGACGCCGATGGGGACAAAGTGCCTCTGACCAAAGGCAGATATGTGACATTCCTCGAAAGCAGTGACCGCCGCGTCCGCAAAGAAGCCTTCCAGACATTATATGCTGCTTATCTGAAACAGAAAAACACACTGGCGGCAACTTACGCTGCTTCCGTGAAAAGCGACGTATTCTTCGCTTCTGCCAGAAAGTATGACTCTGCCAGAGCCATGGCATTATATGATGACAATATTCCTCTTTCTGTTTATGATAACCTCATCGAAACCGTCCATGCCAACCTGCATCTGATGCATCGTTATGTTGCCCTGCGGAAAAAACTGCTGGGACTGGATGAAGTCCACATGTACGACCTGTACGCTCCTTTGGTGGATGATGTGGACGCAAAAATCACATTTGAAGAAGCAAAAGAAACCGTGGAAAAAGCCCTTGCTGTCATGGGCAAAGAATACACCGACGCTCTCCACTATGGCATGAACGCTGGCTGGATTGACATTTACGAAAACGAAGGCAAACGCAGCGGCGCTTATTCCTGGGGCAGCTACGGCGTACACCCCTATGTGCTTCTGAACCATAACGACACCGTCAACAGCATGTTCACACTGGCACACGAAATGGGCCACGCCCTCCACAGCTATTTCACATGGGAAAAACAGCCTTATCTTTACAGCGGCCATAAAATCTTCGTGGCAGAAGTGGCTTCCACCTGCAACGAAGCTCTCCTCATGGAATATCTGCTGAAAACCACCGAGGACAAAAACATGCGGAAATATCTGGTGAACTACTTCCTGGAACAGTTCCGCGGCACCCTGTTCCGTCAGACCATGTTTGCGGAATTTGAAAAGATTACTCACGAAATGGCAGAAAAAGGCGAACCTTTGACATGGGAAGGCATGAACAAAATTTACCATGACCTGAACAGACTGTATTTCGGTGATGACATCGTCATTGATGAAGAAATCGACATCGAATGGGCAAGAATCCCCCATTTCTATAACGCTTTTTATGTATATCAGTATGCGACAGGTTACAGCGCAGCCATTGCCCTTTCCAGAAAAATTCTTTCTGAAGGACAGCCTGCCGTGGACGCATATCTGGACTTCCTTTCCAAAGGCGACAGCGAATATTCCATTGACCTGCTGAAAGGCGCAGGCGTGGATATGTCTAAAAAAGACGCTGTGGAAAACGCTATGGCTGTTTTCGAAAGCCTGCTGGATGAAATGGAAAAATTCTGATAAACCCACCATAAACAAAAAAGGTACAAATCCTCACCACAGGATTGTACCTTTTTTTGTGCACAAATGCAGTTTTGCATATCTCCACACTTTTGTATTGATTTTAATACAACACAAATGTTATACTGATGAAGCAAGTTATGTACAATTGTAACAAGGAAAAGGAGGGCGTTTTTATGAAAAAACAACTCAGAACCATCTTAGCGGCGCTGGCTATCTCATCTATGATGGCAACCACCGCTTTCGGGGCAGAGATGGTTTATCTCAATGGCTATGAGGGTTGGGAACCCAACGACGCTATCACAGCCGCCAACCAGGTCAGCGTCACCAGTGTGACCAAGACCGACAGCACCACATTTCCCAATCTGGGCACTACATATTATTGTGCACTGCCTGTCATCATCACTGCCGAAGATAATCTGCTGGTATTCCAGGTAGCGGAAGCCACCCAGAGCGGCAGTAACTTTATGGAAGGCGATATTCTGATGCCCAATGGCTACACAGAAAGTACCTATCCTCCTGCCGACGGCGTTTATCCCAAAGGCATGTCCTTCACACTGACAGAACCGGGAATCTATGTGGTGCGTGCCGGATACGGTTTCCCCAGCGGCGGTGTAGAGAGTGTTCTGTTTGTGGGGGATGTGGATGTACAGACACCACAGCAGCAAACAAAACCCCCTGTGACCGCACCATCTACTACCACAGCGAAATTCGCCAAAACCAGTGTTATCCTCAATGAAGACATCACAACCTTCAGCGGCTATAACATCAACGGCAACAACTATGTAAAACTTCGCGACTTTGCTCAGACACTGTCCAACACTTCCTGCCGCTTCGATGTTTCCTGGGACGCGGCAAATCAGAACATCAACCTCATCACCAAAACAAAATACTCTGGCCCCGCAACGGCTCCTGCTGCCAGCGGCAGTGACCAGACAGCTTATGCCTACAACAAAGGCCTGCTGGTTGATGGCTATATCAACGAAGTGGATGCTTATACCATCAACGACAATACCTATTTCAAACTGCGTGATCTGGCGACTCTTGTTGACGCCTATGTTTACTATGACGCAGGCAGCAAAGAAATCTACGTTGTCACAGAAATGTAAATAAAAAATTCCGTCTGTTTTTCAAAAACAGGCGGAATTTTTTTGTTCACAGGAGAAATAATCCCTTTGCTTCCACTATTTTTTTCAGAAGATCAAGAGCAGCCCTATTTTCTTCTGTGATTTTTTTCAAAGTAACTATGAGATATACATCGTCCCGAAAATAGTGAAATGCCATATCCAGAGAGGCAAACCAGAACGTCATTTCCCCATAAGTCTTTTGGAATACCCTGTCTGCAAATTCCTCCAGATCATCAATGGATTCCAGTGGAAATTCCATCAGATACCCATCCTGCTCCGGTGTTTTTTCCAAAAAATCCTCGTCATCGGGCAAGGTCATACCGCTGACAAAAATACTTTCCAACGGATGATAGCACATAAAATGCAAAATGATTTCTGTCCATTTTTCACAAAGCTTTCGAAACCGCTCCGGCTTTGCATAATGTTTTTCCATCAGGGCAATGCCCTCATTCTCCCCATGCTGAAGCCCTCCCGGAACAACATCAATAACATATCCTTTTGCGTTATCTTCCGCGGCAAAAGAAAGCAATTTTTCCATATCATCGTCAAAACGCCGCAGCGCAAATCCCTTGAATCCAAGATTTTCAAAAATCTTTTTCATCTCTTCATGGCTCAATACCAATTCATATTCCCCCTGTTTCTCCAAAATACTTTTCTGCCCCATCAGAATGCTTTCAGTATAAAATTTCCGTTTTTGGCAGTCAATGATTTCATGAGAAATACGCCAGGGGAATGAAAATCTTTCCATACTTTATGGCATCACTTCATCCCTTGTCCAGATCAGTTCCGTCTGTGCTGCCATTTCCGCTTCTTTACCATAAAGTACATCCAGCCCTTTACTGAACTCACCATAATAAACTTTCGTGATACGGTCTACAGAGTCTATCTGATAGCGATACGGTTCCTTTTGCTCTCCACGCTCCAAAAGCGGCTCAACATAGGCAGACCATGGACTTTGTGTAAAGTATAAGAAAAATTCATCCTCTCCATCATAACCATAAGAGCAGTTAATCTTTTCTTCCCCCGTATAATACACACAGACCTGCCCGTCCTCTACAGCTACGGAAAAATTCTCCTGCTCATAAGGAATCACCCACTGGGGGAAAGTCAGTGCCATATAGCTTCCCAAAATAACTACTGCCGTTACCGCAACAGAAATGACTGCGGTACGCATCCTCCCTTTTTTCCACGTTTTCTTCATTTTCTGCAAAAAACTGGTTTCCGCCGCTGCTACTGTTTCATGGACAGGCAGCACCAATTCTTTGCCCATGTCCTCCGCTGCTTTTTTGCAGACTTCACACTCTGCCAGATGTTCCTCCACCAGTTTTTTTGTGTCCTCACTGACCGCTCCATCCACATATAACGGCAGCAAATCTCCAATGACATTACAGTTGATCTTATTCATGTTCCATCTCCTCCATATATGCCGTCACTTTCTGTTTTGCCCGATAATAAGTCACCCTTGCCCAACTTGCGCTTTTGCCGAAAAGCTGCCCGATTTTCTCGAAAGGCAGTTCCCCAAATACCCGCAGGGTAAACACCTCTTTGTATGGCTCGTCCATTTCATGGAGAAATGCATGTACTGCAAAAGCCGTTTCCGCATCCGTCATTTTCTCCAGAAACAACGGTTCCGCCGCCTGTTCCTTTTCTGCTTCCAAGGGCTCCGTCTTTTTCTGCTTCCGACAATAGTCATAATAGGTGTTCTTGCTGATGGCAAAGAGCCATGGGCGAATATCCCCCTGCCCGTCAAATCGGTCAATGGATTTCAGGGCTTTGAAAAAAGTTTCCTGAGCGATTTCCTCTGCCAGCACACGGTCACCGCACAGCCCCCAGACATAGAACAGCACATCCCGGAAAAACGCCCGATACACTTGGTCAAAGTCCATGTTTTTTCCCCCTTTCACCCAATTCACGCGTCAAAACGAAAAACGTTACAGCATTTCACAAATTTTTTCAACCGCAAAAAAAGTCGGAAATTTAGGGGCATCTTCATAAGAAAACAAAGAAAGCTGAAATCCTTGTGATACAGATAATTTCAGCTTTCTTATTTTTACTGAGATTTTATTGGGTATGTTTTCTTCTAAAGACAGCCGTCGCAATTCCCCTTAAGAAATCAATCGAACAGAAAACCAATGTTTTCTTAAGAGAAAGTTGCTTTCTCCGACTTTGTATCATCCTATCTCAACAATTCCATTGGAGTTTTGCCGCCTGTTCATCCGGTGCAGCCTTTACCTGTTTCAAAGATGCCAAAATCTGTTTCAATTCCTTTGTGGCAAGTATATCATAGGTTTCTTTGGTTTCTGCCGTGCCTGCCTGATGATAAGCCATGGCCGCCGCCCCATAAAAACAGAATCCCAAGGCATTGGTGGGTGTCTGCCACGTGCCGCAGGCGGTGACAACGGCTCTTGTCGCCGCTTCCCGTACAGGCTCTTTTTCCGCCGCTGACGCTTTTCTTGCTTCTGCAAGGAGCCCCTTCCATTCCTTCAGAGGCAAATTTCCAGTTATACAATCTTTTGTCTTTTCCAGCAGTTCCGAAAAAAGCGAATTTTCCGCCACCAAAGGCAGATACTTTTCTGCCACATATGCCATTGCCCATGTGGTCAGGGTTTCTTTGGACTTTCCTTCCATGCCTTCCATCAGTGAAATCACTGCCGGTTCCGTGGGGCTGCCCAGTGTTTTCCGCAGCTTTGCCATATCCTCGCCTCATTTCTTTTGGTTCCTTATGGACATGGTATCATAGCTGCCCCCGTCCTTCAATACCCCATAAGACAGATGGAAAGATTCAGATACCCGGCAAATGTGAGCCACAGCAAATAGGGCACCAGCAGATACCCCGCCCGTTTGTCAATGCTTCGAAACTGCTTCCACAGTCGGAACACCAGCACCCACAGCAATACCAGCCACCCAAAAGCCAGCCCGCAGAGCCCCAGACCAAAAAACAAAATGGGCCAGATTACATTGACGATGAGCTGCACCCAAAAAGCCCTGATTGCCTCCTGACTGTCTGGGTCATAACTTTTTGCCACCAGACAGGCGGCAATGCCCATAAGGATATACAGAATCGTCCAGACCACCGGAAATACCCATCCCGGTGGTGATAAAGGCGGTTTTGCCATCTGTTCATAAGCTGCCATGCCGCTGCCGGAAATCATGCCCGCTGCCGCTCCTGCCACCAGCGGCACCAGAATATAAAACCAGCATTTCTTTTTCCCGTTCTTTTCCATATTTGCGCCCCCTTCGTGTCAAAACATCCTCCTGCCGCATATCATAAAGCAAGTACAAAACTTTACAGGAGGCATTTTCATTATGGGTATTACTGCTTCTTCTTATACACTTTTTCCCGACACCATTTCCTGCGGCGGCGAGGTAGAAGGGATTCTTTCTCTTTCCGCAGGGCCCGACATCGTTTCCAATCCAGCTGACATCGTCATGGTGCTGGACTGCTCCGGCAGCATGGAGGGTGAACCTTTCGCCGCCATGAAAGCCAGTGTCAAAACATTCATCGACATCATCGACGAATCCACTGACGAAAATCAGGACGGCAATATCGGCGGCGGCAGTCAGATTGCCATCGTCAGCTTTGCCCGGACTGCCACCCAGCGGACAGGATTTTTGACAAATGTGGCAGACCTGAAAACAGCTGTCAATAACCTGACCATTGACGGCGGCACCAACCACGAGGACGCTTTCACCAAAGCATACAGCCTCTTTGACCCGGATACCACCCACCAGAAAATCATCGTCATGTTCACAGACGGTCAAAGCACCGCCGGCGGTTCTGCTGTGCCCATCACCACATTGGCAAAAGAAAACGGCGTTGTCATTTACTGCGTTGTACTCAAAGGTCTTTTTGGCACAGATGTACCTGCCGCATCCCTTTGGGTATCCACGCCCGTCACATCCTTCCTTTCCATTGCGCCTACCCCAGCGGAACTGGAAGAAATCTTTGCCGAACTGGCGGCCAACATTTCCAATCCCGGCGCAACAGAAATCCTCATGCAAGGATTGGTGGCTGACGACTTCATCCTGACGGAACTGCTGCCGCCGGATAAAGGCACCGCCCAACAGCTGGATGCCCATTCCTTCCGCTGGAGCATCGCAAAACTTGGAGCAACGGCCATCGAAGGGGCTTCCCTGCGCTTCCGTCTGAAGCACATTGTCACCACTTCCGGCGAAAAAGCCCCCATGAAGGAAATTTCGTATTCCGATGCGGAAAACAATGTGGTCATTTTCCCTGTCCGCAAGGTATTTACAGACTGCACTGAGGAAATCGACATCACTCCCTGCCCGCCCGTGGTCACATTCACCATGGACGACTGTCAGGATTTTCTGGAGTATGATCTTGGAAATTTTATCTGGGAGAATGCTGGTCGTATTTTGGAATGCAGCCTGACCCTGCGTCAAATCTGCCCTAACCGCTCCACAGCACTGGCTCTGATTCTGACGGAAATTGACGATGAAGGGGAAAGCCGCCCTCGTGGTTTCCAGACATTCACCATTCCTGCCCATCATGCCAATGGCTGCCGTGACATCCATGTGAAATCCATTCGCTTTGTTCTACCGGAGGACAGCGACACCGCCTGCCGCGGCTGCCGTCTGTGCAAAAAACGGCGGTTCAAAATGCAGGTCATTGCCCACGCCATCGAAAGCAATTTTTCCTGCAAATAAATAAACAGGGGGATGCTCCAAAAATAGAAAGTCCCCTTCCCATTGAGAAAAAATTTCTTATAAATAAAGTCAGAATAGTCGGAAGCCCTTCTCCAAAGGACTCCGACTATCTTTGTTTTCTTTTGAAAGCGCTTTCCCGATGTTTCAGGTGATTTTCTGCCATAAACTCCAGCGATTCTTTCTCCTGCATAATGCAAGAACCGTCGAAAAATCACTGTCCATGGCAAGCACATATCCGCCCGGCAGCAAACGCTCCGCCAAAATCTCCCCGGATAACCCCCCTTTTTCCGTCAGAATCAGAGAAAATCGCCGCTCTGCGAAAGCATTTGTCAAAGCCGCCGCCGTGCCTTCCACTGCCGTATGCCATCCCTGCACAAAGGGAAACACGTCCCCTCTGTAGCCTTCCGTTTCTGACAAAGCGTAGGTCTGTACCTGTTTTCCTTGTTCTTTCAGGTAGTTCTGTACCTCAAAAATGCTGTCCCCAAAACCGCAGTCTACAGCAAGAAAAGAAAGAGATGTTTCCGGCAAATCCATTTCCGGCAATAACGCCATCATGTCCTCGCTGCGGCAAAAACCCTGCCCCCATGCGTCTACGCCATGTTTCTGCAAAAACAGTTCCCGTCCAGCCGCTAATGTACGCCCCCATGCTGCGCCGCCGGTGACACTGCCGAAATGATGGCAGTACACATCGGTGCAAAGAAACTGGCGGAAGCCCTTTCGCCTTGCCCGAAGGGAAACATCATCATCCCAGAATTCCATGGTCTGAAACCATCGGTCACCAAAGCCCATCTTATCCAGCTTTGCCACATCATAAACCCCAATGACAGGCATGATTCTTGCCCGATGGTGCCAGTTTCCTTTTCCTTTTTCATAAAATTCCTTTGCAAAATCCTCCAAAACTTCCAAAGAACAAGGGGCAATCCCCTGACAGTTTGATGTAAAAGGCGTGACAGGCGTTGCGCTGAGAGCATTTTCTTCTCTTTCCAGACAATCCAGCAAATGAGAAAGCCACCCCTCCGTCACAATGGTGTCATTGCTGACAAACGCCAGATACTGCCCACAGCACGCCCGAAAGGCAACGGAAAACATGAGCATACCCACATTCTCCCGAAAACGGATGACTTTTGCGTTGGGGATAGTGTGAAAATACGCCGCCGTTTCATCTTTTGAGCCATGGTCTAACAAAAGCAATTCACAATCCTTCAAATCCGTATAGCGTAGGACACTTTCCACACACTGTTTTGTATAATCCAGATGATTGCATGCCGGAATGAAAATGGTAACTTTTTTCAGTTCTATCCTTTGCGGATTGACCCGTCTGTGATGGGAAACAAATTCCTCCTGCCAATAGGCCTGCCGTTTTTCCGTATCTTCCGCTACACAACCCCAGAAATATATCTCTTCCCTTAGTTCCCACAGAAAAGGCAAGAGGGTATATGCCGCCAGTTCCGCCTTCCGGTCTGTCTGTGTCAAATCCAGAAGGGCAGCGCGGACATTTTCCATCTGTCCTGTGTAATGGCAGTTTTTCAATCTTTCCACTGGGTCGCAGATTTTTTCAATCTCTCCCAGCCAATCCCCCATTTTCCCAAAATCCCCCGTTTTCCCTGCCGCTACCCTTTCCGCTTCTTCCAGCAGACAGGAAAAAAGGGGCATACACATCCGAAACCAGTCTGTTTGCCAGCGAAATGTCATTCCTTCCATGTACTTCCCTGCCTTTCATAGTCCGCCAATGTGGGCAGATTCTCGTCCCTTTGGGACACAATTGGACGCATCCCCACAGGCAGTCCCCAATCTATGCCGATTTCCTCATCATCCCAGCGAATGCCCCCATCCCCTTTCGGGTCATATGCCCCACTGCACAGATAGCTCACCAGAGCAAAGTCCGACCGCACCAGAAATCCATGGGCAAATCCTTCCGGCAGGTACAGCCCCTGTCTGTTTTCGTGGCTCAGCACAAGACCCTCCCACTGCCCATAGGTAGGCGAGCCTTGGCGCAAATCCACCCCCACATCGAAAATCTCCCCGTAAAGCACCGTCACCAGCTTTGCCTGTGGCTTCGGTCTTTGGATGTGCAGCCCCCGCAGGACATGACGCTTAGAAAAAGTCACAAAACTCTCCCAGATTTCCCCATCTATGCCCGCCCCTCGAAAGGCATTTTTTTCATAGAGTTTCAGAAAATATCCCCGCAGGTCTGTGGTGTAAAAAGGCGTTACCTTCTGCAATCCTTCCAGTTTCAAAGGCGTAAATTCCAGTCCGCTCACAGCCGCCCCTCCTTTCGCCAGTGCCAAAGTCTGCTGATGCCCTCGGCAAAAGGCACCCGACAGCAAAAGCCCGTATCCTGTTCCAGTTCACTGGTATCAAAGTCCGATTCTGTCAGGGAAACGCCAGAAAAGGGGATTTTTCCGAAATCTCCTTGTCCTCCCGTCACTGTCATGGCTTCTTCCAGCCAATTTCGTAGGGGACGGGGCTTTCCACTGCCAATGATATAAGTTTTGCCGTCTATCCCCTTTTCTCCTATGGCGGCAAAAGCCCTTGCAGCATCGGTCACATAAAGAAAATCATACATCTGCGTCCCTGCTGTCAAAGGCGGCACTTCACCCTTCTCCCATGCGTCCATAAGTCTGCAAATAAGCCGGTCAGACTTTTCCCCAACGCCAAAAGTATTGGTGATGCGCCCCGTCACATGACGGATGCCCCATTCCTTTGCCAATGCACGGCTGAGATTTCCAGCGGCGGTTTTGGCAAGGGCATAACAGTCTGTGCCTTTTGGCGGCAAACCAGCCTTTTTCGCCGCTTCCACTTCTGCCTCCATGATGCTTCCCGCAAAAATAAAGGTATGACACCCCAGTTTTTTTGCCAAAGCCAAAGCTTCTAAGGTGTTGCGGATATTTTCTGCCTGCAAAAACCCGTCTTTCCGTCCATCTCCCGCACTGCCTGCCCATGCCAGATGGTAGAAAACATCATATTTCCGCTCCGTTTCTCCCTGCCACACATTGGGCTGAAAATCCAGCCCTTTTCGTCTGGACAATATTTTCTCTTTTTCCGGCAAATCTATGACTGTCACGGAAATCTCTTTTTCCAGCAGTGTCCGCACCAGTGCCTGCCCCAGAAATCCGCAGCCCCCCGTCACCACAGCCCTTTCAGACTTTCCGTATGGCGTCATAGAGCACCTCCCCCTCATAAGCCAGCTGTTCTGCCGTCAATCCCGGATAGACTCCCACCCAGAAAGTATCCCGCAAAATCCGGTCTGTCACAGGCAATTTTCCAATCACGCGATAGTCCACGTCTTCCTCCAAGGTATCAAAGCAGGGATGCCGCAGAAGATTTCCTGCAAAGAGAGGACGAGTCTGGATGCCCTTTTCCTCTAATACGGAAACGATTTTTTCTCTGGAAATGCCTTCCCGGCAGGTTAGCAGAAATCCAAAGGGACTTGCCATGGCGTTTTCCGCCACCTCCGGCAAAATCACCTTATCGCCGCAATTTTCCAATAGTGTCAGGAGATAATCAAAGTGGTACCGCCGTTTTTTCACGAAATCAGGTAGTTTTTCCAACTGCGCCAACCCGATTGCCCCCTGCATTTCCGTAGCTTTCAAGTTGAATCCCAAATGGGAATAAACGTATTTATGGTCGTATCCAAAGGGCAATTTGCCGTACTGTCTGTCAAAACGGTGTTTACAGCGGTTATCCTGCCCCGGGGCGCAAGTGCAGTCCCGCCCCCAGTCCCGGAGAGAAACCATGATTTTCCCCAGCAAATCATCATTGGTGCAGACTGCGCCGCCCTCGCCCATGGTCATATGGTGGGGCGGATAAAAACTAACGGTAGATAAATGCCCAAATGTCCCTGTTTTCCGCCAATTCCCATCCAAGCAGTAAGCCGCCCCCACAGCGTCGCAGTTGTCCTCCACCAGCCACAGGTCGTGTTTTTGGCAGAAATCCAATACGGCTTTCACATCAAAAGGATTCCCCAAAGTATGGGCAATCATCACCGCCTTTGTTTTGGGCGAAAGGGCTTCCGCCAGCAGAGAAACATCTATGTTGTACTGGGGCAATGTCACATCCACAAAGACAGGCACCGCCCCATACTGCAAGATGGGTGCCACCGTCGTAGGAAATCCTGCCGCCACATTGATGACTTCATCCCCTCGGCAAATGCGTTTTTCTCCCAGCAAAGGAGAGGTCAATGTGTGGAATGCCAGCAAATTGGCAGAGGAACCGGAATTGACCAGCGCGCAGTGTTTCACCCCTATGTATGCGGCAAAATTCCGCTCAAATGCCATGGCGAACCGCCCTGCCGTCAAACCAAAATCCAACATGGCTTCTGTGAGGTTTTCCATTTCCCTTTCATCGTAGACCCTGCCGCCATAAGACACATGCTTCCCGTCCCAGCGTTTCCCGTCATGGAAACAGTGGTAATATTCCCGCACCTTCTCCAAAATCTCCCGTCTTGCTTCCGCTTCCGTCATATCCATTCCCCTTTCTCATAAGCCGCCGCTTCTCTGCGCATTTCTTCTGTCAAGTCGCCGCCTCTCTGCCAGACCTTCGTCCATGCTACCGTTGCCGAAACTGCCTGCTCCACATTCCAGCCGGGTTTCCAGCCCAGTTTTTCCTGTATTTTCTCTCCATTCAGCCGCAAAACCGCCTGTTCTCTGGGAAAATCCGCCGGTTCCGCCTGCCATGTCATATCGTCTCCCCAATATTTGCAGAAAAGCCCAGCCAATTCCCCATTGGAAATATCCTCCCCTTTGGGTGCCACGTTGTAGCAGTCTGCCAGCTCGGACGCATCCCACTGTTTCCACGCCGTCCAGAGATATGCCGTCAAAGGTTCCAGCACATGCTGATAAGGGCGCACCCCTTCGGGATGTCGCAGAACAACAGGTTTTCGTTCCACTGCTGCCCGAATACAGTCCGGCAGGATACGATGTTCTGCAAAATCACCGCCGCCAATGACGTTCCCTGCCCGCAGACGGGACAATGCCGCCTTTCCCTCCAAAAAACACCGCCCATAACATGCCGCCGCCAGTTCCGCGCAGGATTTGCTGTTGGCATAAGGGGCAAAGCCGTCCAATGGGCTTTCCTCTCCTGCGGCTTCTTTGGTTTCCGCATAAACTTTATCTGTCGTTACCACCACCACAGACCGCAGGCTTTCTACTTTCCGCAAGGCTTCCAGCAAATATACAGTCCCCATAAGATTAGTTTCATATGTCCGCACAGGCTGGGCATATCCCACAGAAACCAAAGGCTGTGCCGCCAGATGGAAAACCACTTCCGGCTCCGCTTTTTTCACAAAAGCTGACAGTTTTTTGGGCTGGCGAATATCGCCGTAACAAGACACCAGCCCTTTTTCCCAGTCCAGCAAACCATACAGGCTTTCCCGCTCCGGCGCCAATGCGTAGCCGTAGACCTTTGCCCCCATATCCAGCAATAACCGACACAGCCATGCCCCTTTGAAGCCCGTGTGCCCCGTTACCAGCACCCGTTTATCTTTATAAAAATTTTTCATTTCTCCCAAATCCGCCACGGCGCACCTTCTTTCCAAAGCTGTTCCAGTTTTTCTTTATCCCTCAGAGTATCCATGCACTGCCAGAAACCTCTGTGCTGGTATGCCGCCAGTTCTCCTTCCGCCGCCAGTGTGGACAGGGGTTCCTGTTCCAGTATGGTTTCGTCCCCTTTCAAATAAGACAGGACAGAAGGCTCCAGCACCAGAAAACCGCCATTAATCCATCCGCTGTCACTGTCCGCCTTTTCCCGAAAAGCACGGACACAGCCGGCTTCGATTTCCGCCGTACCAAACCGCCCTGCCGGCTGCACTACGGTCATAGTGGCTTTTCGTCCCATTTTTTCATGGAATGCCAGCAGTTTGGTGATATCCACATCTGCCACACCATCACCATACGTGAGGAAAAACCGTTCTTCTCCCAAGTAAGGAGCTGCCCGTTTCACACGCCCTCCAGTCATGGTATCTAGTCCCGTATCCACCAAAGTCACCTGCCATGGCTCCGTCTGGCGGTGATGGATAATCATTTCCGTTCCCTTGCGAAAATCGAATGTCACATCGCTGTGGTGGAGGGCATAATGGGAAAAATACTCCTTGATGCAGTACCCCTTATAGCCGCAGCAAATGACAAAATCCGTCACGCCGTAAGCGCTGAAAATCTTCATGATATGCCACAAAATGGGCTTGCCGCCAATTTCGATCATGGGCTTGGGGCGCAAATGGGATTCCTCCGCGATCCGCGTGCCAAAGCCCCCTGCCAGTATGACTGCTTTCATGGAAGTCGCCTCCCCAAAACATTCTGCTTTTCAGTATATGGAAAAAATGGCCTGCCCTATGCCTGTTTTGGGGCATAAAAAAAGCGCCATCCCTATAGGGGCATCTTCATAAGAAAACAAAAAAGCCAGAATCCTTTGTCATCATAAGGATTCTGGCTTTTTTCATATATTGAGATTTTATTTGATATGTTTTCTTCTGAAGACAGCCGTCGCAATCCCCTTAAGAAATCAAGAAAGTGAAAATCAATGTTTTCTTAAGGGGAAATTGCTTTTTAGAGATGACACTTGATGGTTATACTGCTTCTTTTGTTTTTGTCTTTCGACTCCGCCACATAAAAACCGCTGTCAACAGACAGGTAGCCCCTTCTGCCGCCGGAAATGCCAGCCAGATGCCAAGCATACCAAGCAAAGAGGAAAGGAGGAAGGCGAAAAACAGAATGGCCACCACGCCTCTTGCCATGGCAATGATAAAAGATGGCATAGGCTGTTCCACGGCACCCAAATACACCGCCGAAACGATATTGATGCCTGCAAACAGGAACCCGATGAAATACAGCCGCAGACCTTCTTCCGCCATGGTCTGCAAAGTTTCGTTGCCCTCGCCGTTGAACACGGTAACCAAAGGCTCCGTAAATGCCCATGCAATGGCAATCATCGCCGCCCCCATCAAAAGGGCTGTGGATATGGCAAAGCCGTAAAGCTTTCTGGTGCTGTGGTGATCCCGTTTGCCGTAATACTGGCTGACCAAAGGCTGTGTCCCTTGGGAAAGCCCTGTATACACCGCCGTTCCCACCAAAGCGATATTGGCAATGACGCCGTAAGCCGCTACGCCTGTATTGCCGCTGATGGACAAAATCAGCAGATTGAACACCGTCAGCACCACACCTGTGGCAAATTCATTGACAAAAGCGGAAATCCCCAGTTTGCAGAATAACAGTCCGCTTTTTGCCACTTCTTTCACCCGACAAAAGGCAAAGCCATTTTTCTTTTTCCACACATGGATGGACATGACGCACATGCTCACTGCTGGAGAAAATCCCGTTGCCAGTGCCGCACCAAACAGCCCCATATCCAATGGGAAAATGAACACATAGTCCAGCACCACATTGGTCAAACTGCCGCAAATCATACCAATCATAGCCAGCCTTGGAGCGCCGTCGTTTCGCACAAAAGCAAGCATCATATCATTGGAAATGAAGAACACCCCAAACAGGAGCATCATCCGCAGGTAATCTGCCGTCATGGGCAGGATTTCTCCTTCTGCACCCAAGAGCGCTGCAAAAGGCGTTGCCAGAAAAATCCCCATGAGCAAATAAATGGCGGCGAAAAACCAGCCTGTGAGCATGGTTTTGGTGAAAATTTCGTGTGCCTGTTTTTTCTGCCCCTGAGATTGGGCAATGGTATACCGCACGGCACCGCCCATGGCCACCATCAGCCCTGTGGCATTGACCAGCGAATATCCCGGAATGGCAATATTCAGTGCCGCCAGACCATCTGCCCCCAGCCTTGCCGCCACAAAATAAGTGTCTGCCAGAATATAAAAGGAAAGCCCCATCATCCCCAGTATATTGCTGGATACATATTTCAGATATTGTTTTCCCAACATGGTTATTTTCCTCCTAAACGTAAAAAATACCCCTACCCATTCCTGCTGCGACCTACCGGAATGGATACGGGTATTCTTGTTTTTCCACCCGGTGGCGGAAAAACCCCTCACATGACACGATTGTACCTGCCCTTTGCTGTTTTGTCAACAGCAAACAAAAAAGACGGCATAATCTCACGCCGCCTTTTTCTCTGCGGATAACAGGACTTGAACCTGCACGGTTGCCCGCTGGAACCTAAATCCAGTGCGTCTGCCAATTCCGCCATATCCGCATAACGATATTATTGTACCGATTCTGTTTAGGTATGTCAAGAATCAAAAAAGAGCAAAAGCTACGCTTTTGCTCTTTTCAGTGAACCAGGAGGGATTCGAACCCCCGACCCACGGCTTAGAAGGCCGTTGCTCTATCCAGCTGAGCTACTGATTCATACCGAAGCGGGTGATGAGAATCGAACTCACGTGTTCAGCTTGGAAGGCTGACATTCTACCATTGAACTACACCCGCATACTGAACCAGGAGGGATTCGAACCCCCGACCCACGGCTTAGAAGGCCGTTGCTCTATCCAGCTGAGCTACTGATTCATTCGTAATTCGGCAAGAGATATTATGCCATAAAAAACGAGAGCCGTCAAGGCTTTTTTCTGAAAAATCAGGAAAAAAACTGTTTTTTACACAATACAGCCCCGAAAATATCCTTCGGGGCCGCAAAAATCATCCTTTTAATCTGCAAAAAGGCATATCCCTGTGATATTCCATGATGGCGCCTTCCATTCTGCCGTTTTCCTCAATGGTGAGGATTCCGAATGTGGGAGGTGTGCCGCCGCGGGGCATGGAAATGCTGCCGGGATTGAGCAGCATCACCCGTCCTCTGTCATCGTAAACAGGACGATGGGTATGGCCAAAGAGCACCACATCTGCCCCCTGTTCTTCTGCCCAGTAGGAAATGCTGTCATAGTTCCAGTACACCCGCTGTTTATGCCCATGGACAAGGAGCAGTTTTTTTCCGCCTGCGAATACCATTTTCTTATCGGGCGTATCCCAGGAGTAGTCGTTGTTGCCCAGCACATAATGGAACGGCAGAGATGGAAATTCCTTTTTCAATTCCATGGCGTCTGTATCATGGTCGCCCAGATGCAGCACCATATCCATCTGCCCGCCAATGCGCCGCAGCACCTCTCTGGCATTGTCCAGATAATTATGGGTATCGCTGAAAACCAGTATCTTCATGGTTTACAGCTCCTTTTTCAGCAGTTCTTTCATCTTCCGCAGGGCTTTGCCTCTGTGGCTGATGGCGTTCTTTTCCTCAGAAGAAAGCTCTGCCATGTATTTTTTCAGTTCGGGCACATAGAAAATGGGGTCATAACCGAAACCATTTTCTCCAGTGGGTTCCCAGCCGATGATGCCTTCTACGGTATCCAGACTTACCAGACGTCTGCCATCAGGGAAAGCTGCAACGATGCAGCTGACAAAACGTGCGGTTCTATCTTTTTCTTCCACGTCTTTGAGTTTTTCCAGAATGACTTTGAATTTTTCGGGATAAGGGGTGTCTTCTCCCAGAAAACGTGCAGAATAAATGCCGGGGGCTTTATCCAGATAGTCGATTTCCAGACCGGAATCATCTGCCAGTGTGATTTTGCCGGAGATTTCCATAACCTGTACGGCCTTTTTCATGGAATTTTCTTCAAAAGTCTTGCCGTCTTCCACCACGTCGATGGTGATACCCGCTTCTTCCATAGACACTACGTTTACATTCATATCTGCAAGGATTTCGTTGATTTCCCGAATTTTCCCCTTGTTTTTTGTTGCAAAAATAATGGTTTCCATCTCTTTCCTCCTTTATTTACAGTTCCAGACCATCCAGCGCCTTTTTCTGTAATGCCTGCAATTCGCGATTGCCTTTTTCACCCAATGCCAACAGCTGGTGCAGCTGTTCCTGAGAAAATGTGCCGTGTTCGCCTGTGCCCTGCAATTCCACAAAACCGCCTGCGTCGTTCACAACGATATTCATATCCACTTCTGCTGCGGAGTCTTCCACATAGCACAAATCCAGCATAGGTTCGCCGTCTACGATACCTACGCTGATAGCGGAAATATAGTGGCGCAGAGGTGTTTTTTCCAGAACGCCTTCTTCCACCAATCTCTGACACGCCATAGCAAGGGCAACAAAACCACCTGTGATGGATGCAGTACGAGTGCCGCCGTCTGCCTGAATGACATCACAGTCCACGGTGATGCTTCTTTCGCCCAAAGCTTCCAAATCCACTGCCGCACGGAGCGCACGACCAATGAGTCGCTGGATTTCTGTTGCACGGGGATTCAGTTTCAGTTTGTTGATGTCACGTTTGTTTCGGCTGGCTGTTGCACGGGGCAGCATAGCGTATTCTGCTGTTACCCAGCCGCTGCCGCTTTCCCGCAGGAAAGGGGGTACGTTTTCTTCCACCGTTGCGTTACAAATGACTTTTGTATCGCCAAATTCTATCAAAACAGAGCCTTCCGCATACTTTGTAAAATTCTTTGTGATACGGATGGGGCGCAGTTGGTTGTTTTCTCTGCCGTCATATCTGCTCACGTGATTTCCTCCTTTATTTTCTAAAAAAATCTCTGTTTAGGGGCATCTTCATAAGAAAACAAGGAAAGCTGAGATTCTTGTCGAGGATTTCAGCTTTCTTATTTTTACGAAGAATGGATTTGATATGTTTTCTTCTGAAGACAGCCGTCACAATTCCCCTTAAGAAATCAAGAAAGCGAAAATCAAGGTTTTCTTAAGGGGAATTTGCTTTCATTATAGCCTGATTTTTCCCTTTTGAACAGCCCCACAGAAAAAAACAGGAAGATGCCACATCTTCCTGTTTTCCAATATTATCTCAATTTGTAATTGCTCATGGCATAAATAATACCATCGCCAATGGCTTTTGCTGCCGCATCCTGATAAGTTGCCTGAGAAATCTTCAGAGCGTCACCGGGATTGGACAGGAAGCATGTTTCGATGAGGATAGCAGGTACTGTTGTGGAATTGAGGATCAACAGGTCGGGACGGGATTTTACGCCACGGTTTGTTGTGCTCAATGCGGAAGGCAATCTGCTTTGTACCGCCTGTGCTGCCTGCAAACTGGTCAATGTGCCGTTGCCGTCGTTACTGTGAGCGGCGTACAGTGTTTCTGTACCGCTGGCAGATGCTGTGCCTGCGTTCATATGGATGGAAACCATCAGGTCCGCAATCTGGTTGGCTGTTTTTGCACGGTCTGCATTGGCAGGTCTGCTGTCATCATCTCTGGTGAGATATACCTTGATGTTGGAATTGCTTTCCACATAAGATTTTACTTTCAGCACCATGGTCAGGTTCATGGTCTTTTCTGTCAAACCATTGCCGCTGGTACCGGGGTCATTGCCGCCATGACCGGCATCCAGCAGAAGGACTTTGTCGTATACCTGCTGAGGGTTCTTTGCTGTGATTTCATAAGCGCTGCCAGTATCTTTGATGGTATAAGCGCTGATGATGTTCTGGTTGAAGCGAATCACAGTATTTCCACCGGTGGTGGAGATGGTAAAGGACTTAATCTGGCTGGTATTCACGTTCAAAGTACCATAACCATATACGTCAGAATAATCTCCGGGTAATGTCAGTTCGTAATATCCATCCAGATATGCATCGTTATGTTTGATGCTGCCGGTATTGATGGTCTTTACTTTTTTCAGTGTCAGTGTATTGGTGCTGTCATCATAAGAAAGGTTTTCCAATGTAGATTTCTGGATGGTGACAGTGAGTTTTCCGTTTTCTTCTTTCCATGTCATCTGGGTCAGGTCGTTTGCTTCCACCACCACGCGGAATGTGGTGCCGTTCATCCAGCCTGTTCTGACTTCGCTGACATATTCCAAACCGTCTGTATTGATGATTTCATCAATATCATCCGCCTTTACGCCGGGCATATCAATAACCGTACGGTAAGGGTCCTGCATGGTGGTTACCGTTGCACCTGTTGCGCCGCTGGCGTTGATGGTGACGGTTTCTGTACTGCCGCTGTGGCTGCTGGTGATGCTCTTGATTTCCACCTGTTCAAATGCCAGTGTCACCTGATTTTTTGCAGCGTTTGGCGTTACTTTGTATTCCATTTTGCCTGTCAGGTCAAATACCACACGGGTATAGGTTTCTCCATTGTCCGCCGTATGCTGGGCAGTACGGATGGCAGTGACAAAAGGACTGTTGGTGGCAGTGATGCTGGAAGCCAGCCCGTTTGTGGCGCCGTAGAAATCCAGTACCACTTTATTGTCGCTGACATAAACTTCTTCACATCTGTTGAATGTGCCAGTGGTTGTAATGACAAAATTCTGTGTTGCTGTTTTGGATGTGGGCACAGTCACGCTGGATACTTTCCCTGTGGTGGTTGTGCTGGTTCCTGTATTGGTACCGGTGCTGCCGCCAGTATTGCTTCCGGTGCTGCCGCCGGTGTTGGTTCCGGTATTGGAGCCAGTGCTGCCGCCTGTACTTCCGCCTGTGCTAGGCGCTTCCCCGATATATACGGTTCTGTTAGGATCATCCCATGTGACATCAATATCCAGAGCTGTTGCCAGTGCACGAACAGGCAGCATAGTTCTGTCGTTGATAATCATGGGTGCCACGTCCATGGTAAAGGCTTCCCCGTTTTTATAGCCTGTTTTGCTGTCAATCTGGAATACTACTGTATGGGTGTCGCTGACAGCATAAACCTGTCTTGCCGCTTCGTTCCATGTGACGGTACAACCAAGTTCCTCACAGATGCCGCGCATAGGCAACATGGTTCTGCCGTCAATGCTTACCGCCGGCATATTAGGGTCTGTATAGCTTTCTCCATCAATGACAATGGCAATCTCTTTGGCGTTATACGCATGATGTGCTCCATTATAAAACAAGTCCATCTGGACATTGGCGGCAAATGCCGTCGTCGTGTATAACAGTCCTGCTGCCAATGTCGTCAGCAGCAGACGTTTTCCTTTGTACCACATATTTTCCGCTCCTTTGTTCTTCCTTCTTTTTATCACACAAAACAGTATATCAAATTTTGTCGGAATGAAAAGGAAAAAGTTCCATTTGCAATGGAATTTTAATAAATTTCCTCGTTTCCTGTAAAAACAGTACTCTGCATCTCATATAAATATCAGGATATTTCTTCATTCAGATTTAGAACGCTCCATATATTTTTCCGGCTGTTAAAAACAAAATGGATGATTTATTTCATAAATTTTGTTAGTATAATTTTGATATACTATATTTTCACAAAATCTTACAGCAGGAGGAGCAAACCATGAAAACAATGATTTTCAGTACCATAATGAACTTTATTGCAGCAGTTATCCTAATTGGCATCGGTGCAAAGGAGATGAATAATCTGGTAACCAGTATTCCTGCAATTTTTTGTGGAATTGCAGGAATCTGCGGGATTATGGAAATAAAAAAGAAACAAAAATAAAGAAGGAGAGACACTTCCGTCCTCTCCTTCTTTTTTATTGTCATATTTTGAGTCTGTGTATTCCGGCTGTCCGAACTTTCCAGCTTCTTTTGAAATTTCTTATTCCCCTTCGGCGTATTTCCAGAAGGCTTTTAGTTTGTTCATGACTTTTCCATGGACACTATCAGGAGGATATTCCCCATTTTCGTCTTTTTCTCCGGCAGGTGTACTCATGAGAAGAGCAATGCCTTCGTCAATGGTAGAAATGGGATAGATATGGAATACCCCTTCTTTCACGGCTTCCACCACTTCATCCTTCAGTACCAGATCCCGGATATTGGAAACAGGAATGATAACCCCCTGTTTGCCCGTCAATCCACGTTTTTTGCACAGGTCAAAGAATCCTTCGATTTTATATGTGACACCGCCGATAGCCTGAATTTCCCCTTTCTGGTTTACAGAGCCTGTCACCGCCAAATCCTGACGGATGGGCAGTTCTGCCAGAGAAGACAGGATGCAGTACAGCTCTGTACTGGAAGCGCTGTCCCCGTCGATGCCGTTGTAATTCTGCTCGAAGCAGACACGGCAGGACAGAGAAAGGGGGAATTTCTGGGCATAGGTCTGTCCCAGATAGCCGGTAATGATCTGTACCCCTTTGTCGTGGGTCTGACCACTCATGCGGGCTTCTTTTTCGATGTTGACAATACCGGATTTCCCCACATAGGTGGTTGCTGTGATGCGGCTGGGATTGCCGAAGGCATAAGAGCCCATATCCAGCACTGCCAGACCGTTGATCTGCCCCACTTCTGCGCCATCCACATCAATCATGATGACGTTTTCTTCCAGCATTTCATCCAGTTTTTCTTCGTACAGCCGCAGACGGTCTTCTTTTTCCACAATGGTTTTCTGTACATGTTTTGCCGTTACCATTTCCGCGCCGTCCAGCTTTGCCCATACTGCCGCTTCCCCCAGAATTTCCGCCAGATGGTTAAATCTGGTGGACAGCTTGTTCTGCCGTTCCGCAGAACGGGAAGAATATTCCACCACAGCGCAGACAGCGCTCACATCAAAGTCCATGGTCTTTTCCCGCATGGTAAAGCCCTTGATGAACTGGGCAATCTTCAGCATATTTTCCTGAGAACGAGGCATCTCGTAGTCGAAATCCGCTCTGATTTTAAAGAACTTGTCGAACTCCTCATCATAAGTGCTGAGCAATTCGTAATAATAACTGCTGCCGATCATGATGATTTTAATATTGGCAGGGATGGGTTCCGGTTTCAGTGTAGGCGCTACCACTGTGCCCAGCTGTTCCCGAATGGCATCCATGTTGATTTCTTTTGTCTTGATGACCCGGCGCAAAGCTTCCCACGCTTGGGGAGCGGACAAAATATCCTGCGCCTGCACGATGAGATAGCCGCCGTTCGCCTTGTGGAACAAACCACTTTTGATTTTCATAAAGTCTGTAGTCAGGTTACCGAATTCGCTGTCGTATTCCACTTCCCCCACCAGATTATAATAAGTGGGATTGAATGTAGTCACCACAGGTGCGCCTTTTGTTTCGCTGTTATCTACGATAAGATTTACTTTATATTTCAGTGTCACATCTTCCGGCTGTTTTTTGGAAAGCATAGGCAGCAGAGATGCCAGACCTTCTTCCCCGTCGTCCTCATCTTCAAAGAACTGACTGATATTTTCCAGTACATCTTCTTTCACCGCGTTGATATATGCCACTGCTTTTTCATTCTGTTCATATTTTTCCTGAACGGCACTCACATGATGCCCAATGGCAAACATGCCCACCTTATAATCCAGCTGGTCTACGCACCGTTTGGATTCCTTATCCAATTCCCGAATGTCCCGCATGATAGCAGAAGCTTTTTCCTGCACGATCTGGGAATTTTTCTCAATGACATCCTTTACGTCTTCCGCAAGGTCGTCATATTCTTCCTCGCCAACAGGTTTCCCGTCTACCACAGGCATAAAGTAAATGCCGGAATTGGTGGTCTTTACCTGAAAATCATTTTCCGCCGCTTCTTTGCTCATCTGATCCATGAGAGCATCCCGTTTTTCGTCAAAACCGCGAAGCAGTTCTGTTTTCTGCTTTTCGTAGTCCTCTGTGCGGAATACTTTCTGCAATTCCGTCTGGAACAGCTGCACCAGTTCATTCATATCATCCCGAAACTTTCTGCCTTCCCCAGCGGGAAAAGACAGTGCCAGAGGGCTTCTGGGGTTCTGGAAGTTATAAACATAACACCAGTCCAGAGGCACTTCCTCCGTAGCCGCCAGACGTTCTGTGCTGGCTTTGGCATAGGTGGTTTTCCCTGTGCCGGAAGGCCCTGACATATAGATGTTATAGCCTTTGATCTTCACATGAAGCCCAAAGTCAAAGGCTTTGACAGCTCTGTCCTGTCCAATGATGCCTTCCAGTGGTTCCAGTTCCGCTGTGGAACGGAAAGAGAAATCATCGGCAGAGCAGCCGTTTTTCAGCTCTGTATAAGAAAGTTCTCGTTGCATATCCTTTCGCCTCCTTGCAAAAAATGCCGAAGAAAAGGGTTCTTCGGCATCTCAAAAATCAATCTTCCTGCCCTTCATAAAAAGGCGTATATTTCCACATAATGACTGCATCCTCGTGGGTATCGGGGTAATAATTTTTCCGCAGACCTTCGGCACGATAACCATGCTTATGGTACAGATGCTGGGCAGGGGCGTTGCTGATACGCACCTCCAAGGTAATGCCAATCATTTCTTTTTCCATGGCAACCTGTTCCAGCTGTGCCATAAGGGCATCACCAATGCCCTGTTTCCGGTAATCTTCCAGCACTGCCACATTGGTGATATGACCTTCGGTGATGACGTGCCACATACCTGCGTAGCCCACGATTTTCCCGTCTGCCACTGCCACATAATAAATGGCAAGGTTGTTTTCCGTCATTTCCCGCTCAAAGTCTTTCCGTGTCCAAGGGATAGAAAAGGTCGCTTCTTCCACAGCCAACACGCCGTCAATATGCTCCACTGTCATGGGGATGATTTCAAACATGTTCCGCTGCCTCCTTTTCCAGACGTTCTTCCCTTTCCCGTTCTGCCTGAGACTTCCGCAGATAAATCAGTTCCAGTTCGTTGCCGGAAATGGCTTTGCCTTCCTCAGCCATGACTTTGCCGTAGGCCGCCACTGCTGCCGCACGCTGCAACGCGCAGTGAGCAGGCGCAAAGTGGAAGTTGGCATTTTTCGCCAGTTTTTCTTTATGCACCGGAACGCCGTCCCCCAGGAAAATCACATCCCGCTGAAAAGAAAGGGCCTTGTCGATGATAACATCAATGCCTTCTGCCATATACTCTGTCAGAGGCACCAGTTTTTCTCCCTGCCATTCATAGAAGCAAGCATAGACCTGCTGCCGTCTGGCGTCCATAATGGGGCAGACGATAGCATCTGTCATAAACATATGATATGCCAGAGCATCCAAAGTGGGAACGGCCAGAAGAGGCTTGTTCAGTCCCAGACAAAGACCTTTTGCCGTTGCGGCGCCGATGCGCAGCCCTGTAAAAGAGCCGGGGCCCACAGCGCAGGCAATATAATCCACATCTTTCGGGTCTGTATTTGTTTTTTCGCAGATTTCCGCCACCATAGGCAGAATGGTCTGGCTATGTGTCAGTTTATCATTCTGGGTAAATTCCCCAATGAGTTTTTCATCTTCGATGAGGGCAGCACTTGCAGTCTGTCCTGATGTATCGATTGCCAGTATTTTCATGGTTCCACCTCCTGCCGCAGGGTAATTCTGCGATAGTCCTCACCTTTTGCAAAATCCTTTTCCACTGTCAGCCAGATGGCTTCCTTTGGAATCAGGTCGGGGAACAGTTCTGCCCATTCCACAAGGCAGACACCGTCGCCGAAAAAGTATTCTTCGTAGCCAATGTCGTCCATTTCCTCCTCACAGGAAAGACGGTACACATCAAAATGGTAAAAAGGCAGGCGTCCGTCATGGTATTCATTGACAATGGTAAAGGTAGGGCTGGTGACGTGATCCGTCACTCCAAGCCCTGCCGCAAAGCCTTTGGTAAACACGGTTTTTCCGGTGCCCAGATCCCCTGTCAGGCAAAAGATCTGTCCCCTTTGGGCGTTTTTACCCATTTCTTCTCCCAGAGCCGCCGTTTCCGCCGGGCTGTGGGTTTCCCAGATTTTTTCCATAATAGCCCCCCAGTTTCTCTTTAGTACATGAAGATGGCTGTAATGCCTGTGTCGATTTCTTTGGATTCATTGCCATCGTAGTAGTACAGATCGCCTTTATTGGCTGTATAGTCGTAGTTTTTCAGATAAGCCAGTTTGCCGTTGTATTTGTACTGCATGCTGTAAACGCCAGTGTCGATGAGTGTATCTTCGCCTTTTGCAATCACATGCAGATCACCGTTGCCGTTCTGCTGGTCGATGTTGTTGATATAGTATACCGCATCGCCATCTGCAGCAAAGTGTACGCCGCCAACGCTTTCCACTTCTGTAGGGTCGCCGCCGTTCCAGATACCCATGGTACCCAGACCGTTTTCATAATCCTTGAAGTAACCCACATCATGCGTGGTGCCAAGGAAGTCTGCCACTTCCACATTTTCCATAGTGAAAGAAGGTTCTGCGCCCAGTTTGCCAACATTCAGTGTTGTTGCGCCGGTCATAGTGTCTGTTTCATAATAACCTACCATGGTGCCGTCGTCAGAAAGGAATACATTGGCAGGAGAAATGTTGCTGCCGGAAAGCTGCCAGCTGCCGCCAGTAGCGTTCACTACCAGAATCTTTGGTTCTGTATACATCAGGCTCATATAATAACCCTGTTCTGCATCTTCCAGACTTCCCAGCTGGGAAATAGGCATTTTTTCCATATCGCCTGCTGCGTAACATACAGCATAAGGTCTGTCATTGTCCAAGGATACGGCAGAGATGGTATCAGAAGCCACTTCTGTCAGTTTGCCGTTGCTGTACATATATACTTTCTGGAGTACAGGTTCAATGCCTTCGCCGCTTTCCATGGCTGTACGGATGGCATCTCTCTGCAGTTTTTCCTGATAAGCGTCACCGTCTGCTTCTGTCAGCAGTGCATCGCTTTCTTCCAAATCGTCTTCAATGATAGATTCATATGTTACCAGACCTTCACTGGGGCCCATGAGCAGTACATCTTTGCCATTGGGCATTACTTCCAGATAAGTCACTTCATCCATGATTTTCACAGGTTCTGCACCGAAAGCATACACGAATGCCGCATAGCCTTCGCCTTCTGCCCCTGCGAAATAGATTTCGTCTGTATCGCTGGTCATCATGGCTGTTGCAGCATTTTCATGGAGGCATACAGCTTCTTCGCCTTCGGCTGTGCCTTTTGCGTAAAGGGCTGTGCCATTGTCACCGCTCTTGCGGTACATCACAAAGCTGCCGTCGTTGCTGATGGCATAAGAGCCACTTTCTGCCAGAATATTGGATTCCACCAGTTTGGATGTGCCATTTACAAACTGATACAGATCAGCTGCGCCGTCTGCTGTTGTTTTTACAAAGATAGCAGCTGCGCCGTCTTTTGTGGGCATATAATCCGCTACGGCTTCGCTCACCAGAGTGCCTTCGCTGTCTGCGCCAACGCCTTTGTAATACAGGTCAAAAGTGCCATCTTCCCGCACATTGGTGCTGTAATACAGACCGCTGCCGTCTTCATTGAATGTGGTACCCCATGCGGAATAGTACTGGTTGTACTGACCGCCGGCAGAAATGCCTTCTGCTGCCACATAAGCGTCGTTTTCCAAGTCATAAATATACAGGTTGTTGTCCTTTGCATAAGCAATGCCTTTGTCTGCATGGACTTCACCAACAGGGCCCACCATTTTCCAGCACAGTGCCAGAACACCGATGAACACCAGCAGGCCGATAATGATGCCGACGATGTTGCTGCCGGATTTTGCAGGAGCCGCTGTCTGCACAGGTGCTTCCTCTGCCGCAGGTTCCGCAGCAGGTTCTTCTGCCGGTTCTGTTGTTTCTTCTGTTATCGTTTCTTCTGTCGCTGTTTCTTCCACTGTTTCTTCAGCGGCTGTTTCTTCCTTTACATCTTCTGTTGTCTGTGCCGCTTCTTCTGCGCTCTGCACTTCTTCCGCTGCCTTTGTTTCCGCGGGCATCTGCTGTGCCTGATCCTCCGTCAGGGAAAGATCCTTCTTTTCTTCGTCCATATTTCAGGAACCTCCTTCAATTAAAAATATCTGTTTTTGACAGCCAACACTGTCCGCCCCAGCCGTTTCGTTCTTCGCATTGCCGGACTATTGACAGACCGACACAAAAAAACAGGCACGTCCGCAACCAGCCGCTTTTTCTGCCGTTGTTTTCCCTGCCGTTTCTGTTTCCGTTTTCTGCCAAAAAACAGCCTTTTTCCAACAGAAAATCCTCTGCGCAGCATTTTCCAGAAAAAAAGACCGTCTTTGCCATATTTTTCTATCATTTTGAAATTCAGATTCATCATGATTCCCCTTCCCGAAACCGGTACTTTATTATACCACAGTTATTCCAACGTTACAAGAAAAGGGGATTTTTCAAAGGAAATTCTCATCTTCTATGGAAAAAACAGTAAATTATTAAAAAATTATTAACAATCGTAAAAAATGCGTAACTTTTA
>OOCG01000498.1_pt1 | contig 26510 bp, 20 predicted proteins | sample 1671521 | NCBI WGS metagenome assembly OOCG01 (sample SAMN06348165, study PRJEB24527) | human gut metagenome | biome: human gut; feature: ankylosing spondylitis patient; material: feces | host: Homo sapiens | place: China | collected 2015-10
ACCCTGCTCTGCGTGGACGATGATATGCGGATGGAAGCCCTGCGTCAGACCAACTATGTCAAGTCCATCGTGACCGCACAGGGGCAGATGGATTTGGAGCGCAAGGGCAAGCAGAGCTATCAGGGCTGGATGTACGCCCGCCTGCTGGCGTTCAGCAACGGCGATCTGCAGGCATTGTATGACCGCTCGGACGGTTTCTACCGCCGACAGCTTATCCTGACCACCAGAGAGAAACCTCTGTCTCGTGCGGACGACCCGGACATTGCCGAGAAGATGGCTGCAGAGGTCGAGGGTGTCCTGCTATGGGCATTTGAGGGCTTGCAGCGGCTGGTGAAGAACGGCTTTCAGTTCACCGAGAGCGACCGTGCCAAGCGCAACCGGGAACTGGTGAAGCGGGATAACAACAATGTGTTCGATTTCCTCGAATCCGAGGGCTACATTCGCCTGAAGGCGGATGCCTGCACCAGCTCGAAAGAGCTGTATGAGGTTTACAAGATGTGGTGTGAGGAGAACAGCCTGAACGCCATCAAGTCCCGTGGGTTCAGCGATGCCCTGATCGCCAACCAGCGCAGGTACAATCTGGAATCCACCAACAACATCATCAATTCTTCCGGGCGGCGGGTCCGGGGATTTGTGGGCATCGAGACCCTTGTGCAGCCTGACCTTACCCCAAACGGCTGGCGGGCATGACCCGCTTTTGATCCCCCTATAAAAGATCAATCTTTCTTCTCTGCTGTGCGGGCAAAGAAGTTGGCGAGGATCGCACCGGAAATGTTATGCCACACGGAGAACACAGCGCCGGGAATGGTAGCCAGCGGATACTGTGCAAAGTGTGCGGCGGCCAGACTGGTTGCAAGGCCGGAGTTCTGCATGCCCACCTCGATGGAGATCGCGCGGCACTTGGTGGAGTCCAGCTTGAGCAGCTTGCCCACGCCAAAGCCGGTGAGGTAGCCCAGCACATTGTGCAGGATGACCACCACAAGGATCAGCAGACCGCTGGTCATGATCTTGGCGCTGTTGGCGGAGACCACGGCGCAGATGATCAGCACGATGGCGGTAGTGGAGACCAGAGGCAGCACACGGACGGCTTCCTCGGTGAACTTATGGAAGAAGTGATTGACCACAAAGCCCAGTGCGATGGGCACCAGCACCACCTTGACGATGGACATGAACATGCTCATGGGGTTCACGTCAACACGCTGGCCAGCGTACAGCAGGGTGAGCAGCGGGGTGAGGAACGGAGCCAGCACGGTGGAAACAGCGGTCATGCCAACGGACAGTGCAACGTCGCCCTTGGAAAGGTAGGTCATCACGTTGGAAGAGGTGCCGCCGGGGCAGGTGCCAACCAGGATCACGCCAATGGCCAGCTCGGTGGGCAGGTGGAACACCTGCGTGAGCGCCCATGCCAGAAACGGCATGAGAGTAAACTGTGCAACGCAGCCCACGATCACATCCTTCGGGCGGCTGAACACCACCTTGAAGTCCTCCGGCTTCAGGGTAAGGCCCATGCCGAACATCACGATGCCCAGCAGGTTATTGACCCACGCCGTCTTTACCACGCTGAACGGGCCGGGGAAGAACAGGGCACCCGCAGCCACCACAATAACGATGGCGGCCATGTACTTGCCCACAAAGTCGCTTACTTTTTCCAGTGTCTTCATAATTGTTTCTCCTTTTCCTTCTGACATGCTTTGGGACAAAAGCATCCGCAAAATAAAACGCCCTTGTCCCCTACGGTCTGTAAGAGACAAAGGCGTGTAATATCCTCTGCGGTACCACTCTTATTGCCAGCACAACGCTGACCACTCAGTGCACGTCCAACAACGCGCGGCCCGTGATAACGGGGGCCTGCCGTTCCTGCTTACTGGGGCGCACACCGTCCATTCAGCCGGAAAGCTCGGAGAGGATCTTCCCACGGATGCCCTGCACTGCCTTGCACCAACCGGCAGCTCTCTGCAGCATTCCTTCCGGGTACTTTTTCTCGTCATAGCCGTAATATTCTTGGTGACATGGAGTATACTCCCCTGCAAAGGCAAAGTCAATAGAATGGGGCCTTCTGATTTTTCATGCAGTTCATTTCAGGAGTGAAAGTGGTTCACGCAGCAAAGCCGCCCACCCACAACGGGCAGACGGCCTTGCCCTTCGGCATCAGGCTGCTGGCAAGGCCCACGCCAAGGCAGCCCGCCTTGCGGAACTCCGGGATGTTCTCCGGCGTTACGCCGCCAATGGCAACATAGTTTGTGTCGTCCTGGAATCCGATAATCTGGGGCAGGAGAAAAACGACCTTTGAGCCGCTTTTTCCTGTCTGATACGCAAAAAAGATCCCGTTCACCCAGAAGTGGACGGGATCTTTTATTGCTTATGGGGCTTTCCTGCAGCCGATCAGGCCTTGACGAAGGCAGCTGCTTACTTTGCAGCCAGGTATTTGCCCAGTTCGCGGCCCAGCGTCAGGCACATACCAATGCTCACACCGGGGATCGGGGTGATATACTCGGGACCAAAGCGCATACCGCAGGTGTTGCCGGAAGCGTACAGGCCCTCGATGGGCTGATAATCCTCGTTCAGCACCTGCTGGTCATTGGTGGTCACAAAGCCGCCGGTGGTCACCAGTGCAAAGCCCAGACTCGGGGTGGTGACATGGGCGTAGAAGGGAGCCTTTGCAACTGCATTCAGGAAGTGCGGGTCCTTGGCAAAGTCGCTGTCGTAGCCCTCGGCGCAAACCTTATTGTACTGCTCCACAGTAGCGGAAAGGGCTGCAGGCTCCACACCGATGTACTCAGCCAGCTGTTCGATGGTGTCGGCGCAGTACCAGCCGTTGGCACCCTCGGCACCAGCAGCCTTTGCGGCCTCAAAGTTGCCCTTCATGGCTTCCACCACAGCGGGCATGTCGTACTCGAATGCCTGATGGCCGGGGAAGCCGCGCAGGATCTGGATCTCATAGGTGCTGTCGTAGATGGAGGTGATATTGCCGCGCTTTGCACGTGCCATGAAGAAGCCGTTGATCTCCGGGCCGGCAAAGGCTTCGTTCTGGAAGCGCTGGCCATTCTCGTCCACCCACAGGGGGCCGGGCAGATAGTCGGGCACGGCCATGGAGTCGAAGTTCATGGTGGAGATGTCGCCCTCCAGACGGCCGCCTGCCCACACACCCATCTGGATAGTGGAGCCGTCACGGCCAAAGGGAGCAAAGAAGTCCTCATCCTTGGTGAACAGACGCTTGATGTCCGGCAGCAGATCGTCCATCATTTCCTTGTTGCCGCCAAAGCCGCCGCCTGCCAGCACAACGCCATTCTTAGCGTTGATCTTGAGGTAATTGCCGTCGCCGTCCTGTGCGATCACGCCGGTGACCTTTGCACCGTCAATTACCAGCTGCACACCCTTGGTGCCAAACAGAGCGGTGGCATTGTCAGAGAAATTCTCCTCCACATAATTGTAGTTGTCCCAGCTCAGGTCCTTCAGCTCCAGCTGACCGGCGGTGTTGTTGTTCTTCTCGCCGCTGGCGGGGTTCTCCCAGTAGTTTTCCCACCATTCCAGCGTGCCGGTGTAGTAGTGCATGCCGTTGTTCAGCTGGTGCACGGTGTACTCGTTGTCCGGCCAGAACTGGATGCGGGTCTTAGCCAGCGTGTCCGGGTTGATCTTGTCCAGCCACCAGTCCACAGTGCTGCCGCTGTTCTTGGCAAACTTCATCACCAGTGCGGTGTTTGCCTTGCCGTGGGTCTGCATCATCCAGTTGTTCACAAACTCCACTTCGTCCACCTTGGGCACACCGTGGCTCAGCAGGTAGTCCGAGTTGATGTGGCCGATATCGTGGCCGACCGTCCACCAGCTCTCGCGGGGCATGGCTTCCAGCACCAGAACGTTCTTGCCCTCTTCGGCCAGCTCACGGTAGCAGCTCAGGCCGGCATAGCCCATACCGATGATGGCAACGTCAACATCGTAGGTCTTGGTGATCTCACTGTCCGGGATGGCTTCCGGGGCGGTGCGCCAGCTGGCAGCCTGCTCAGAAGCTTCCGGGGCAGACACTGCAGTGCCTCCCATAGCCTGTGTGATGCAGTCGTTCATGCACTGCTTCACAGCATCGCTGGTAATGGTTGCACCGGACACGCCGTCGATGGTGCTGTTCTGGGCTTCCAGCAGCTGCTTGATCAGGTCATCCTTTGCGACCTGACCGATGGAGTCGGTCTCACCGGACAGATCCAGCTGGATGTCAGTAATGGCTGTCTCGCTGAAGGTGGCGGTCATGGTGATATCGCTCATGCCCTTGGCCGTGGCAGTGTAGGTGCCCGGGGTGTACTTTGCAGCGGCAGAAGATGCAGCCGTGCTGCCGGAAGCAGCATTGCAGGCAGCCAGTGCACCGGCGGTGATGCCGCTCATGGCAGCAGCAGAAGCCAGCTTCAGAAAGCTTTTGCGCGAGATCTTTTTCATCCTGGTGGTTCCTTTCGTTTTTCTCTTTCTTCTCAATGTGCAGAGCTGTGTGCTCCTTTCGGTTGTTAATTCTATCACAATATCTCACACTTGAAAAATATTGCTTTCTTCTTACAATTAGAAGTAAAAGTTATAAGCATTTTTTAAGAGAAAAAGGAGCCGGTCATGACCCTGCAGCAGATGCGCTATTTTATTGCGGTGGCACAGAATTTGAGCTTTTCCAAAGCGGCACAGCAGCACTATGTTTCCCAAACGGCGGTCAGCCAGCAGATCAAGCTGCTAGAAGAAGAACTTGAAACCGAGCTGTTCCAGCGCACACGGCACTCGGTGGCGCTTACCAGTGCCGGGCAGGTATTCTACGAGTATGCGGTGCGCATCACCGACCTTGCGGAAGATGCCGCCCGCCGCACCCGCGCCGCTGCTGCCGAGTGCAGCACCCCGCTTGAGATCGGCATGATGAGCGGCATGGAAAATCTGCCCATTCTGGAAAAGCTGTTGCTGTTCAAGGAGCAGCACCCTGCCATTCCGCTGCACTTTCATCTGGTGGATTTTCCCACCCTGAAAAAACGCCTGCAGCAGAAAAAGCTGGACTTTGCCCTGCAGCTGGAGCTGGTCCCGCTGGAGGATACCCCCTCCCTGCTGCGTGCTCAAGTAGGCCAGCTGCGCCAGTACGTAGTGCTCAATCGCCAGAGCCACCTGTCCAGCTATGCGTCCCTGCACCGCAGCCAGCTTGCCAGCGAACAATATTATGTACCCGCCATGGACCGGGAGTTGTGGAACCAGTTTGCGCAAGTCCTCACCCGCCACGGCAGCGACCCGCAGAACATCAAATTTGCGTATTCCATGGAGGAGTTGATGCTGCAGCTGGCTTTCTACGGCGGCTATACCATCCTTGCCGAGCCGGTGCTGGCTCAGCTGCCCGCCAACAAAAACCTCACTTTTATCCCGCTGGAAAACGATACCGTTCCCGCTTGGGCCGTGTGGAACCGCGAGAACATCTCGCCCGCCCTCCGGCTGCTTCTGCGTGAGCTGGATATTGACCCGTGACATGCTACAGAACGCATTGACGATCTTGCGCAAAAGCGCTGCACTTTTTTCAGAAATTCAGCAAGAAAGGTCTCTCCGGCGCTGCGTGGAGAAATGCAAAGGTCGATCACATGAATCAAAACGATCCTGTCCCGGACGATTTTACTCTTTCGCCGGCCCTTGTGGATGCACTGCCCGCACTGTTTTTTTGCCTGCAACATGGTACTGGTGGCAGGAATTTTGCTTTTATCATGAATATGCAGTGAGCCGGAAGCCTCTGATCTACAGAAGGCTTCCGGCTCATTTGCTATGGATTTTTTACGTAGATGCCATTCGAGTCCTTGATCGAAACAAAAAATTCCACGTCATACGACTTGGGATTTCCTGGTAGCCTATTCTGTTGCTCAAACACCCCACTGGGGTGTTTGTTGCTGTCGCAAACGCAAACTTCCGATAAACAAAAAACGCACCCGAACCCTTTTTCACAAAGAATCGGGTTCGAGTACGAACTGTATGGTGGAGAATTAGGGACTCGAACCCCAGACCCCCTGCGTGTGATGCATGATGACTTTTCGGTTTTTAGAACGACGATTCGTTAAATGAAAGCAATTTGCTACAAATCTGCTACAAACGGCAGTTTTTCGACTTGCATCAGTAACCTGTTTTTTATATTCTCACTGGCCAAACTTTCAGCTCCTATACTCTCCCCTCGCCAAAAAAGTCTCAAATGTTTTGTGTGGTTTGATGATAGTATTTTCAGTTGACGTATGATACACTGAATTTTAAGGAGTTATTCAGTTGTACTGTGACTACCTATCTAAGCATTATTACGGACACCAAATCTTGCATACAAAAATGCGAAATCTGCTTTGAAATGGGGTATTTGCTTATGTTTAAAATCAACAATCTGGCAAATCAGACAAGTCACATCGTCACCGAACAGAAGGGTATCTTCTCCATTGTTGAGCACAATGTCGATTTCTCCGTAGCGCCTTGCAATGCAATGGAAGAATACTATATGAGCCAGATGAATGTCAAACGGAAACAGGCCATTGCCAATCTCAACGGAAAAGTTGGGCTTGTTCTCCAAGCGGGCGCAATGCAGTACATTGTTGGCAACGTGCAAGCAACCACCGGATTGAAGGGTGTTGGCGACTTCTTAGGCAAAATGGTAAAAAGTTCCGTCACAAAAGAAAGCGCAATCAAGCCGGAGTACGTCGGAACGGGTGTGCTCGTGACCGAACCCACCTATAAATATCTTCTGACCGAAAATGTCGGTGACTGGACAGGCGGTCTTGTAATGGAAGACGGCATGTTCCTGGCCTGTGAATCCACTGTCAAGCACGAGGTTCAGGCACGCTCCTCGCTTTCTTCTGCAGCACTCGGAAATGAAGGACTCTTCAATCTACGGCTTGCTGGCAATGGTGTATGTGTACTGGAAAGCAATGTTCCCCGTTCGGAAATCGTAGAAATCGACCTTCAAGACGACGTTTTAAAAATTGATGGCAGCTTTGCGATTTGCTGGTCCGGCAGTCTCAGCTTTACGGTTGAACGTTCCGGAAAAACCTTGCTTGGTTCTGCCGCATCCGGTGAGGGTCTGGTAAATGTTTATAAGGGAACTGGCAAAGTATGGCTTGCTCCATTAACGCCTTCTCAATCACTGGTTAGCGCAACGCATGCAAAAAATGCAAAGTAATTGATCACCTGTTCTTATTGCTTTCACTGTTTTACTTCTTCAAAGCATTATCTTTGCAAAAAGCTCTTGGCCTTTAATATAGAGGTCAAGAGCTTTTTTGCTTGCCGCTGAGCTTCTGCTTCAAAGATCGTGTTCAGCTTAATTTTCAATCATCTATACGTAACCGTCAAATCTCCCGGCGGATGGACACCCATGGGATAATAGTAGTGGAACGTTTCGCGACGTTCCACTACTATTAACATCAGGGAGGACACCATGACATCAACAGAGCTAAAGCACCAGGCACGACAACAGAAATGGGTGGCAGCGATTCAGAATTGCAGAAGCAGCGGTCTTCCGGTACGGCAGTGGTGCAAGCAAAGAGGAATCACACCATCTACATACTATCGTTGGGAACGGGAAGTGCTGTCCATCGCAGATGCGGCACCGGAATTCCCCGGGGCACCTGCGTTTGCAGAGTTACCAGCACCGAAACAGCAGGATCGGAACGTTTCAGAATGTTCCGCCACGCTGCGGATCGGCAATAGCAGCATTGACTTCTATCAAGAGCTGAGTCCGGACCTGCTGAAAGCCCTGGTCGAGGCGCTGCGGCCATGCTGAACGATTTTTCCGGAGCGGATCGGGTCTATATCGCCTGTGGCTATACCGATCTGCGTAAAGGCATAGACGGTTTGGCCCGGATGGTGCAGCAGCAGTTTGAATTGGATCCGTTCACCAACACGCTGTTCCTGTTCTGTGGGCGGCGCAGAGACCGGATCAAGGGACTATACTGGGAAAAGGACGGGTTTATTCTGCTCTACAAGCGGCTGGAACAGGGTGCATACCAGTGGCCGAGAAGTGAATCTGAAGTACGGTCACTAACGCCGCAGCAGTACCGCTGGCTGATGGAAGGCTTACAGATCGAGCAGCCAAAAGCCCACCGCCCAGTATCTGGGCTGAGCATAATATAAGGCAGATTAAATTTCCGAAAAGCATCGAAAACACTGGCTTTTTGACACTTTTTGTGGTATAATTTTCACATGGAAAACGAGAAGAGAATTGCCACAAGTAACGCTGAAATGGTGACCATTTCACGCGCGGAATATGAATCTCAGCAAACTCAGCTCACTGAACTCAAGCTCCAGAACCAATGGCTTCTGGAGCAGTTGGGTCTTGCGAAAAAGCGGCAATTCGGCTCCTCCTCCGAGAAGTTGCAGGAGGGCCTGATGGATCAGCTTTCGCTAAGCTTCAATGAGCTTGAAGCCTACGCCTATGGCACCAAATCCGCTACGCCGGAGCAGGTTGCCGTGAAAGCCCATGCGCGCAAGAAGCAGTCCGGCAGCGTGACCGAGATCGTTCCGGAGGGCACACCCACTGAAGTGGTGGAGCACCGTCTGAGCGAAGAAGAGCTGATCTGCTCCGCCTGCGGCAGCAAAATGGAGGAGATCGGCAAAGAGGTCCGCCGGAGCCTGCAAATGGAGCCTGCCCGGTTCTGGATTCGAGAGGATGTCTACTATACCTACGCCTGCAGGAAGTGCGAGCAGGACAGCGGCGAGGCCAACATCCTGAAAACACCGAAGGAGCCTGCGCTGCTGCCCGGCAGCTATGCTTCCGCGGAGGCGGTAGCGCATATTGCGGTACAGAAGTTTGTGATGTATTCCCCGCTGTACCGGCTGGAGCAGGAGTTTCACCGCCAGGGATTGAAGCTCTCCCGGCAGACCATGTCCAACTGGCTGCTGAATGTCTCTGATACCTGGCTGCAGCCCATCTACGAGGTGCTGCACCGGCAGCTCTGCAGGGAGAAAGTTCTCCATGGCGATGAGACGACGCTGCAGGTACTGAAAGAACCCGGGAAGGCGGCGACCAGCAAGTCCTACATGTGGCTGTACAGGACCAGCGGCTGTACGGAGCATCCGATTGTCCTGTATGAATACCAGCCGAACCGGAAGGCAGAGCACGCGGAGGAGTTCTTAAAGGGCTTCTCCGGCTGGCTCCATGCGGATGGATACCATGGTTACCACAGGCTGCCGGAGAATATCCGGGTGGTTGGCTGCTGGGCCCACGCGCGGCGAAAATTTGATGAGGCGCTGCAGACGCTACTGCAGGAAAAGCGAAAAGATTCTCTGGCAGCGGCCGGCGAGTGCTACTGCTCAAGGCTGTTCCAGTTGGAAAAGTCTTTCGCAGAACTGACACCAGAAGAACGACATGCTAAGCGGCTGGAACAGGAAAAACCGGTTCTGGACGCTCTATTGGCGTGGGCAAATGCGGCCAGCGGCAAGGCGGCACCAAAGTCCGCTCTGGGTAGGGCGCTGCACTATCTGCTGGAGCAGTGGCCATACCTGATCCGTTATCTGGAGGATGGGCGGCTGGAACTGAGCAACAACCGTGCTGAACGCAGCATAAAGCCTTTTGTTATGGGCCGCAAGAATTGGCTGTTTGCCAATACACCGGGCGGCGCACAGTCCAGCAGTGTGATCTACAGCCTGATTGAGACAGCGAAAGAAAACGGATTAGATCCGTACCGTTACTTGCTCTGGGTTCTGCGGAATGCTCCCGCTATGAGCCAGATGGACGAGGCTTGGGCCGAACAACTCTTGCCTGCCAGTGCACCCCAGGAATGCAGAATACCAAAAGAATGAACATCTCTGGCCCAGCTGCGGTTGCTAAGCCAGAGATGCTTTTTTATGCGCCGGGAGATTTGACGGTTACATCTATACTTTGCGTTTCAGATAATTCTTCCCAGTCTTCCGGGTTTCCACTCCTACGGAGATACTCATGCCCGCCATCGACTGCACACGATCCGCAAGAACAAAATTTGAAATCATGCACAGAGTAGCTTTCTATAACGTCCCTGCACTTTTTACACCGGATCATATTTCTCACTATTTTCATCATGCACGTCACCCGCAGTCAATTATCGGCGTTCACATCATTTTTTGAGCCGCAAATAATATTTTTCAAGGCTCTTATCGCAGACATCCACAATATGCAGCCAATCTTCCCGTGTAAGCTTGCGGAAGATGATCGGGTTCACCTCGATAGTCTCCACGTCCTTGCAGCGCATCAGGAATCGCATATCCTCAAAGCGCTTGAAGGGGTTGGAGAGGATGTTCTTCTCCACATCCTTCCGGGTATAACCGCCCTTCTGATAAATGCTGGTGGATTTCTCTGCGATCATCCCGTGCGCCTTGCGGTCCTCGTAGAAGTCGATGAAGTAGTCCACCACATCCGGCAGGGCAGCTCTGCCGCTGGTGTCCATGTACTCATAGATTGCTTTGAGCAGCACCGGCTTGTAGGAATAGCTCATGTCCATCGTTTCAATAAACTTCATGAACTTGTCCGCCATATTCTGCGGCGTAATGAGATCCCAGCCATACTGTTTCGCAATGTTGCGGATGCTTTCCTCCCGGAAATAGTGGAACATCCGCTTATCACCAAAGGGAATCGAAAGGTCAGGTTTGACTTTTCCGTCCTTGATGTAACGCTCCACTGTCTCGGACTGCACATCCACCATCCGAACGAACTCGATCTGCGAGATCATATCCTTGACGCTGTTCTGCCAGTTGAAAAGGTCGATGATCTCATAGTCGGACACATCGATTGGCACATCCAGCCACGCCTCCGGCTTTTCACCCTGAAACAGCATATCCTGATCCAGCTTGCGCTTGTTCTCCGGTGCCAGCACATACGCCATCGGCTGATATTTTGCAATGTCCAGCACCCGGTGCAGGCTGTAGGGCATATTGAACATATTAGCGTTGTCCACAAAGTCAACCACCAGCAGATCCTCTTTGCCCGGGCAGCGGCGTGTACCACGACCAAGCTGCTGCAAATAAATCGTTTTGGACATGGTCGGGCGCGCCATGAACAGCACCGTGGTATGCGGGCTGTCCCAGCCTTCGTTCAGAAGGTCGCAGGCACAAAGAACATTGGTCGAGCCGGTTTCATAGTCCTTCAGAATCTTTTCCCGAACCTCCACACGATCCCGCCCGGAAACAGCCTCTGCTTTCACCCCATTGTCGCGCAGCAGCTTCGCAATCTCCGCCGCATGATCTACACTTGCGCAAAAAATCACAGTCTTCTTGCCATTCACGTACTTCAGATAGGTATCAACAATCAACTGATTGCGCTCCGGAATGAACAGCTTACTTTCCAGATCCTGCGAGTTGTATTTGATACCATTGATTCGCACATCGGTTAGATCAATGTTGGTTTTGACCCGGATGCAGCGAATCGGCACCAGTACACCGCGCTCCACTGCAGTCTTCAGGTCCATTTTGTGGGCAACATTCTGAAACAACTCCAGCATATCCTCGCCATCGCTGCGTTCCGGAGTGGCGGTCAGGCTCAGAATGAACTTCGGGTGGAAGTAGGTGAAAATCTTCTGGTAGGTGTTGGCTGCCGCATGGTGACATTCGTCCACGATCAGGTAGTCAAAATCCATAGGCGAGAACTTTTCCAGATCCTTGGAGATGCTCTGCACCGTGGCAAAAATAACAGTCTGCGAAACATCTTTCTGGCTTCCGGTATATTCCCCCAGTGTAGCCTCTGGCCACACTTTTGCAAAAGTGTCCTTAGCCTGTGAAGCCAGCTTCAGGGCGTTGACTAAAAAGAGCGTTCGTCCGCCCACAGCTTTTGCATCCGTGGCAGCTGTAATCGTTTTTCCGACACCGGTTGCGTGGTACAGCAGCGCGATGGTTTTACCATCCTCACGCATCTTCTTCAGGTTGTCGATGGCTTCCTGCTGGTAATCCCGAAGTTCGATGGTCAGTCCCATCTGCACCGGCAGGTCTGCTTCAAATGCCTTGAACATGGGACTGCTGCCCAAGAAAGTAATCAGCTCGTCTTTGACCTTTTCCGGTTGCTTTTCCAACTGGCTGTAGATCCAACGGTATACTTTCCAGTTGTCATAGATCAAGCTGTTCTGCTTCAGGAGGTCATCAGCGTATTTATTTTCGGACACCTTGCTGGGGTTGTGGTAGGTCTCACCGTCAATTTCGATTGCAATTTTGGATTCAGGAGATTCCAGCGCAAAGTCGATATAGCGATGCCGTCCATAGATGTCCACGCAGGGGTACTGGACCTGCAAATTTTCGGTTTTCTCAGGTCCAAAAGCCTCACAGAAGAGCTGCACAAACAGCTCCTCTGCACGGCTGTTGACACTGGTTGCTTTTGATAGCTCCATGATGGCCTCCTAAAACGATATTCCCCATTAAGATTTATGATTTTATTATATCATACGCAAAAAGCTCTGTATAGTTTGTTTCTTTGGCAAGGTTTTCTGTCCTTGCTGCTTAATTCTATACCTTTATAAGAGAACTCATTGATTTTTTATTTGACTGACGTTTCCAAAAAGATAACCATAAATTTTTTCTCAAAAGACTTAACTCCACTGCATCCATGGGCTTCTACTAAGCGAAGACACTTACAGTTGGAAGTGAAAGCGGGGTTTTACCATGGAATATAATGCAGTTTTGAATCGTGTACGCCCGATGCTGACGAACGGCAATCACCTGTCTGCGCAAGGCTTTGAGGCACTGTTTGGCTCCTGTTCTCAGCAGGAACAAGAACATCTGCTGGCCGAGCTGGCGGGGATTGGCATCCTAATGGATACCAGTGCCGCTATACCCAGCAGCAGAAAGGCCGCTTCTTTCTGCCGCAGCGACTTTACCTCCAAGCAGCTTTGGTCTATGACCAACGAGCAGCTCTGCGTATTGGCACAACAGGGTGATGAGAGCGCCAAGGAGATCCTCGTGCGCAAGACCGCCGGTTTTGTCCACCTGATGGCCCGCAGAATTCCGCAGCTGCTCGCCCATAGCTGCCTGACCGAGGAGGATAACTTCCAGAACGGCATTCTGGGACTGTTTACTGCGATCCAGCGGTTCGATGCGCTGCAGGGCTACAGCTTCCTGACCTACGCCGCTTACTGGATCCGCCAGTCCATCCTGCGCGAAGCCATCAACACCGGCCTTACGGTACGCATCCCGGTACACTATTTTGACACGCTCTGCCGGGTGCGTGTCGTCTGCACTACCTGTATGCAGCTAGATGGTCCGGATCTCTGGCATGCCATTGCCGAAGCTGAAGCCAGCAGCGGTCACTCCTGCACAGTGGAGCAGGCGCGCCGCTACCTGAGCGACATGCTCGTTTACCTCAACGTTACCAGCCTGAACCTTATGGTCGGCGAGAGCCACGACACCGAGCTTGCGGAGCTTCTGGCGGATGACGTCAGCCCCGATCCTGTGGACACTGTGAGCGAGAACGAGACCGTTCAGGAAGTCCGGTTGCTTCTTTCTCAGCTTCCCGAACGCGAGTCCACTGTTCTCCGGCTGCGCTACGGTATCCCGGATGACCGCTGCCGTACACTGGACGAGATCGGTGCGCAGCTGGGCGTCACGCGGGAACGTATCCGCCAGATTCAGGTGCGTGCCGAGCGCCACCTGCGGGAGATGCTGAAGCGCCGCTCCTCATTCGCCCTTTTTGCTGCCTGATTTTTTGACCTGATGGAGGATTTTGCCATGAATACATTGCTTTGTTCTTATCTTTCCGCCCATGCTGCTGAGGATACTCTGTTTGTCTTGTGGGGTTTTTCTCCGGAGGACGCTGGTCTTCCACGTCCTTCTCTGGATGCTTTGCTGCAGCAGCGCCTGTCCCGCTACCTGAGCAGTCTGCTGCAGCAGAGCCCCTGTGTGATCACCGCAGAGGAGTTTGCCCTGCACGCCGATACCCTTGCGCAGGAGTTCCCGCACATCATTCTGGTGCAGAACACCTGCTACCGCACGCTGCTGCCCGTGTCTGTGATGCTTACGCCGGAGATGCAGTCCGGCCTTCTGAGCCACTTTGACCCGGAAACGCCGCAGGATACTCCGCTGCCCGGCATTGAACCCTGCCTGCGTGTCTACTCCAACCTGCTGCATACGGAGGAAGGCATTGCCTGCTGCATTCCTTTGGACGCTCTGCTGCGTCAGTACCCGCAGGTCGAGCGCGTATCGCTTGGCGCAGCACTGCATACGGTTCCCGAAACTGCCGCCAGCAGCTCTGCCTTTGCGCTTACCGGGGAAGCCGATTATTTCTGTCTCGTGCAGCAGCTGTGCCGCGGCAAAACGCTCTGCGTTTCAGCCGACAGCTTCATCGGCGATGAGGCTGATCTTGCCGACAGCCTTGCGGCGTTGGCTGGCGCTTTTCCGGGTCAGCTTTCCAGAGCGCATGCGCAGACGATGCAGCCGGAGCGCCCCGTCTGCCCAGAGGCGCGCACCCTTCTGCAGCAGCACTGGGGTTACCCGGACTTTCTCCCGCTGGATGTCTACGATCTGGACGCTCTGCATCGCGGCGAGAAGAAGCTGCGCACCATCACCCAGGAGGACATCATCGATGACCTCATCCAGCAGGCAGAGCTTTGCCGCGCGGGGCAGACTTACCGCGACCTGTTCGTTACCGCATCTACCGGTGCGGGCAAGAGCGTGATGTTCCAGATCCCGGCTATTGATCTGGCCGAGAAGTACGGGATGGTCACGCTGGTGATCTCGCCGCTGATCGGCCTGATGAACGATCAGGTACAGGGCATGGAGAAGCACCGCTACGCCAAAGCCCGCACCATCAACTCCGACATCCCGCCCATGGTCAAGAAGACCATTGCGCAGGAGGTGCAGGAAGGCCGCTGCGACATCCTGTATCTTTCGCCGGAGTCCCTGCTGAGCCGCAGCGATATCTCCGACCTGATCGGCGACCGTGCCATCGGCCTGCTGATCGTGGACGAGGCCCATATTGTGACCACCTGGGGCAAGCAGTTCCGTCCAGACTACTGGTTTCTGGGTGACTACGTGAACAAGCTGCGCAAACAGCAGCTGAACGGTCCGCACCAGCATGCCTTTGTCACTGCCACCTTTACGGCCACGGCTACCTATGGCGGCGAGGAGGACATGTACCGCGAGACCCTGCGCAGCCTGCACATGTCGCCGGACCCCATCGTTTATCTGGGCTGCGTGCGCCGCCGCAACATCGAGCTGTGCATCCGGGAGGTTCCCCGCGTGACCGGCCGCCGGGAGTACGAGCTGGACAAGTTCCAGGCTCTGACCGGACAGATCACCACCGCACTGGAGCAGGGGCAGAAGACCCTGGTCTACTTTCCCACCGTCAGTCTGCTGGAGCGCTTCTACACCCATTGCCTTGCACAGCGTCTGGGCAATTCTGTGACCCGCTACCACGCGCAGCTTTCCGGCGAGGCCAAAGCGGAGAATCTGGAGGATTTCCGCAGCGGCAAGCGCCGGATCATGCTGGCCACCAAGGCCTTTGGCATGGGCATCGACATTCCAGACATTGCCCTTGTGCTGCACTTTGCCCCCACCGGCAACCTGTGTGATTACACGCAGGAGATCGGCCGCGCCGCCCGTGACCCGGAGATCCACGGCCGTGCCGTGTATGAGCACATGGCCAACGACTTCAAGCACATCAACCGCCTGCACGGCCTTTCCAGCATTCAGCCCTGGCAGCTGGTGCAGGTGATGCGCAAGGTGCTGCAGCTGTACCGCCAGCACCGCGCCAGCCAGCCGGCCACCGCCACCAAGCACCGCAACGAACTTCTGGTGGACGCCGAGAGCTTTGCCTACATCTTTGCCAGCCCTAACGGCGAGCACCAGCAGGACCCGCTGGCCAAGGTCAAGACCGCCATGCTGCTGATCCAGAAGGACAGCGAAGCACGCGGCTATGCGCCCTTCATCATGCGGCCCTCTCCTCTGTTCACCCACGGGTATTTTCTGCTCAGCAGCGCCGATGCCGCCGCAGTCAACTGCATCTGTACCGGTGCTGCCACCCTGCAGGATGAGGCTGCCGGGGTCTACGACGTAGACCTTGCCCGCCTGTGGAGCAGCCGCTGGCAGAACGATTTTTCCTTCCCGCAGTTCAAGTATCTGCTGTACACCCACAGTGACAAGCTGCCGCTGAATGCCCAGCTGCACCTGACCCCCGCCATGCAGCTGACGCTGGAGTGGCACACCAATGCGGATGCCCGTTTTTCCGTTCTGCTGCGCGCCCTGAAGGAGATCTTCTTCGAGGCTGCCCGTAGTGGCCAGTATCTCTACGATCGGGATGCCGCCGCCCGGCTGGCGCAGGCCACAGGCCTGAGCAGCACCCGTGCCACCAGTGCAGTGCGCGTAGTGCTGGCGGCTGTGCAGTCCTGGCAGCAGCATTCGTCCCGCCTGCAGCGCACCCGTGTGCTGCGCCGCGGCACCACGCAGGAAGGCGCAGAGTACAGTGTCGTGGACCCGTTCATCAGCGAGTTTTTCCACTGGCTGGAGCAGAGCTTTTCTGTTCTGCACAGCGGCGAGACCTGCCGCTATCTGCCGGTGAACGATTCTGCCCAGAGCAGCGAGCGTCTGACCCCGGCTCTGGGCGTGCTGGAGGAGCTGGACCTGCTCCACTTTGCCCTGCTGGGCGGCTCCAACAGCCGCCTGTACCTCTATATCAACCAGACCCAGACCATGGAACTGGCTGACCGCGGCTTTTACCGCAACCACTTGCTGGAGCGCATTGCCCAGCGCCACACCGATGCTGTGCGGCTGATGAGCTGGCTGTTTACCAGCGGCTTTTCCAGCGAGCAGCTCTGGGACCGCATCGAGGAATACTTCCTCGGCCTGCCCATTCAGGGCTTTGACGCTCCTTCTGCCGAATCGAGGTGATCTTTATGCCTTATCTTTTCTGCTCCATCCGTGCTTCTCCGGTGTATAGTTCTTTTCTTTTGGCTCAATGTGTGGTATAGTAAAACTATCCTCCGTAAGGAGACGGAAATCGGAACGTGTCAATGGCTTTCGCCGCATCGCACCGGTTGCAATATATCCCCGCAAGGGGGCGAAAACAGATCTACCTTTAAGGTGATAATCTGTTCCATGCATTGCATTTATCCCCGCAAGGGGACGGAAACATGCGGTAATCCGCCCAAGCCTCCTGGTAACCGATTGCAATTTATCCCCGTAAGGGGACGGAAACCTGTGAGGACAATCCAGCTTTTCGCAATACTTGCAGATTGCAATTTATCCCCGCGAGGGGGCGAAGACGCATTTCCGTTATTGTTCACGTTTGCGAAATTGGCAATTTCAGTTTCTCCCCGCGAGGGGACGGAAACAGCATTACCATTGCGGCAATGTCAGAATACACGGCGATTGCAATTTATCCCCGTAAGGGGACGGAAACTTACCACACACGGGGCAAACGCTCAAACGGCAACATTGCAATTTATCCCCGCAAGGGGACGAAAGCGACATTGTTCTCATGACAATATCCCCATTCTCAGATTACAACTTATCCCCGCAAGGGGACAAAAAAGCACCTCTGCCACTGGCGTTTGCCAGTAGCGGAGGTGCTTTGCTTTTTCTTACAATTCTATTTTACAGGTTGGAAGCTGTGCCAGCCGGAATCGTCTTTGTAACAGGCAGCGCCTTGACGCCTTCCGGAACATCCGGCTTCATGGGGCGGATCTCCTGCAGATAATCTGCCACATCCTGCAGGGTCTGCTCAATATGGGCCGTGTCCAGCGGAAGAATACGGTCGCTTTGCAGACCAAAAGCCGTATCACTGGCATGGTTGATCTGGTTGCGGTACTGCATCACACGCTGGTAGAACAGTGCCGCGTCCTCGATCTGCCACCGGACCTCCGGGTCGATCACCAGCTGACCGGAAGCGAGAACGGTATCCATATAGGCGTGCATTTCTTTCGAATTTGCCACGCCAAACAGCATATTGCCATCTGCATCGTCCTTGCTGTGGGTCAGGCGCAGATCCGTTGTGTAGGGATACTCCTTTTGCATCAAAGTCAGGCGGCAGAAATGGAAGTGGAACAGCGGATATACCCATGCCTTGCCCTTATTCCGATTCTGTGCCGCCAGATATGCCCAGCCAGTTTCTGTAGGCTGCACAAAAAGATGACGGCAGACATAGGCCGGCATCTGCTCGCACAGCAATGTCAGCGCCTGCTGATACATGCTGTGTTCTGCACACCAGCTTACCAGCGCAGGAAGATTGTTTTTTGGGGAAGCCAGCAGACCTTCAAATTCTGTGCGGAAGCGGTCATTCAGCAGGTGGAAGAACAGGCTGGTCAGATTTTTGCTCTCTTTGGGCGGCGCCTGCAGTGCCTGTGCGATCTGGCTCAGGTCTTCATTCAGCGCCTGCACCCGGCACAGCGCCAGATCATCCGAGAACTGGTTGATCCGGGCCAACAGGGTGTGCAGAGCCGGGTCGCTCTCGCCCTCGCTCCACAGGTAGCCTTTCAGCTTCTGTGCAGTACCTGTGGAAAAGAACTCGTCCATCGCCGTGATGAGGTCGAACAGGCTGTACAGCTGACTGCTGTCATGGATGCGGGAAGTACCATCCGAAAGCAGTTCGGAGTAGATCACCCTGCGGGTCTCCACACTGCGCAGGTCGCGCATACAGCGCGCTGCCGTTACCAGAAGCATCGCCGTGTCCCGCATGCCGCCGGAAAGATCAATGGAGAGGGTATCTTCCGCTTCAATTTTTCCTAGTAGCAGAGAGATTGCCCGGAACTGCGCCTTGTCGTCCATGCTGTCCGGCACCGGGATCACCACAAGCCGCTCTGCTGGAATACCCGCCGAAGGCAGGAATACATCACGGAAATACTCCACGGTGGTGCAGGTTTTCCCGTCCGGCAGATGCACGGTAGGGCTGGTGCGCACCAGCTCACTGCACAGTGCCAGAATACAGTCCGGCCCTTCCTTGTGCTTTTTCAGCTCCAAAACCGCCGCTTCGTTGGTCTGGGTATGAATGTTCGGATTTTTGCCGAAGGGGCTCATATATAAAAGCAATACATTGCGTTCCATCTTATACCTCCTCCTGTTCCGCTTTCATCTGCATCAGTTTTTGCTGCCATGTTTTGCGCCGCTGCGATACAGCCGCTTTGCTCACGCCGAGAAACTCTGCCACGGTCTTATCCTGCGCCGGGTTGCGCCCCGGCTCCTGCAGCGCATGGACGGCGGCGCATTCCAGCGCTTTGGGTGCATAGGGCGGCTGAACTGTAAATTCCACATACCGGTGCAGCAGCAGGATATCCCACAAACAGTTGTCCTGTTCCAGCGGACGCAGATCATCGCAGTTTGCCAGCCGCGCGGGCGCATCCTCTGCCGGAGGCAGCGCGTCATTGTTGCGCAGAAAGCCCATCAGCACGCTGCTCCACAACGGGCCAGCTGTCTTGCCGTATTTTTCCTTCTGCTGTAGGTTCATCAGCCCTATGCCGCGGTGCAGCCATGCCAGCATTTCACTGCTCTGCTCCACCTTTTCTTCCACGCTTTTTTCTTGGGAAGCAACCCGGTCGCCCAGCGCCGAATCCTCTCCGCCAGTGTCGTCCAGACTGAGCACCGACTGCTTACTGCGCAGTGCTTCCCGCAGGGTCTTTACACCCACCCCGACAATATCGGCGATCACCTGTTCTTTTTCCGGGTCACGGCAGAGCATGTTCTCTGTAATCCCGTTCTTTTCCATGTACTCCAGCGCTTTTTTGATCTTGCGGTTCGTCTCGCGTCCGAAACCCGTCACAGCCATTTCTTCCTGCTGCTGGTCGTGTGCCTGTGCATGACGGACGGCGGCGCGCAGATACATACTGAAGGTCTGCCCCGGCTTTGCTTCCCAAAAATCAAACGCATCCAGAAACGCCTTGCAGAAATCCACGCTGTTCCATGCATCCTCTCCCCTTCCGGGAGTCTGTGTGGTCAGAAAGCATTCCGCCCAGAACGTGCGGAACCGTTCATCATTGGCATCGTGCAGCTTTTTGCGCTGTTCCGGCGGCAGCTGCAGCAGCGGCGAAGCATCAATGTCCGCCCATGTTTTCACATCATTCATCGCTGCTCAGTCCTCCCGGTGCTCGTTCATCCAGATCAGCTGATGGAACACTTGTTCGGCGGTCCTGCTGTCGCGCATGGTACCTACCAGCCCGGAAAGCTGATACAGTGCCGCCATATCGTAAAGCCGCGCGCTGAGCACCTGCCCGTTTTCCCGCTTGACCTCACCATAATACACACCGCCTACTTCCAGCTCCGTATGGGTAGCTTCGGCGCAGGTCAATGCCGTCAGCGTGACCACCGGGATGCTCTTGGAGCCGTAGGTGATGCAGGCATACACCCGCGTGACCTGCGGCAGGGCATCCACCAGATCCCGGCACAGGCCGATCAGCGTTTCCGGGCGCTGATCCTCGGGCAGGTGGAGCTGACGCACCTGATTTTCTGCAATGCCCAGCTGCGCCAGCTCTTCCAGCAGGCGCTGATAATTGCGAGCGGTGTCAGCATTTTCCTGCCGGATGGCCAGCAGCTGCACCGTGTCCCCGGGTTCAAGGGTATCCCGCATCACCTGCACGATGGGAAAACAGGTAGCCACTGGCGGGGTTACATGGTCCCGCTGATAGAACATGGGGTCCAGCTTTCCCTGCAAAGGCACGGTGGTGATATAAGTCTTTAGCACAGGGCAACACTCCTTTTTATAAGATCCATTATCTGCATCATATCATGAAACTGCCCCGCGCACAAGGCAGGCCAAACGAATTTATGGCCGTTCTTTTCAGCACAAAAGCACATTATTGTAATAAAGTGAATATTTTCTAGCCATCCGGCTCTTCAGTTTTGCGGTGTTTTGTGATATATTTAGGGTACAATCCCCGTAAGGGGGCGAAAACTAAGCAGTGAGGGCTTTGTAGGCGGCGATTTCGGTACGATCCCCGCAAGGGGGCGAAAACGAGTGTCAGTGAGCGCTTCAGTGTACGGTCGTCATACCATCCCCGTAAGGGGGCGAAAACCCGCCGTCATGCCTTTTCTTGCTGTTGTTCATGGTACAATCCCCGTAAGGGGGCGAAAACCTGTCGTAGCACACCGGGAAGCAAAACGCCTTTGTACGATCCCCGTAAGGGGGCGAAAACTTGATGTTCTGCCAGAAATCGACTCCCTCATAGGTACCATCCCCGTAAGGGGGCGAAAACATGTTTTTGATGTCGCATTCGTCTGCGTAACTTGTACCATCCCCGTAAGGGGGCGAAAACAGCTCCCCAGCGTTCAAACGTGCTGACATTGTTGTACGATCCCCGCAAGGGGGCGAAAACAGGAAAATCGATTTATACATTTCGCTCGATTCGATACCATCCCCGTAAGGGGGCGAAAACAGCATAGCACGAGTCATCAGACCAACGCCACCGGTACGATCCCCGTAAGGGGGCAAACCAAATCAAGAAAAGTAATTTCAAGTTTCTTGCTTAACTATCCGCATTCCATGGGCTTTTTCTCTTGGCAATGTCAAGGAGGAATGCCCTATGTTCATCAACTTTACCAATCATCCGTCCACTCAGTGGAGTGCCGAGCAAAAAGCTGCGGCGCAGGTCTACGGCAAGGTGATCGACCTTGCCCTTCCTGCCATTGACCCCGCCACCAACGAGGCCGTGCTGGACTCCCTTGCCACGGTATATGCCGACCATATCCTGCACCTTGACCCGGATGCCGTGCTCTGTCAGGGCGAGTGCACCTTTGTGTACCGGGTAGTCCAGCGTCTGGAAGCCGCGGGCATCCCCACGCTGGCCGCCTGCTCCCGCCGCAAGAGTCAGGAGACCACCTACCCGGACGGCAGCACCCTGAAGCGCAGCATCTTCGCCTTTGCAGGCTTCCGCCGCTATGGCTCGCCCTGAAAGAGGGTTTTCTTTCTATCCTCCACGGCACAATAATGATTCAGGATTTATCGTTGTCCTTATCGCGCGGATTTACTTTATTTTAATAAAGCGAGTATTTTTCAGGCATTCAGCTCTTCCATTTTACGATCTTCTGTGATATATTTAGTGTACCATCCCCGTAAGGGGGCGAAAACTCCAAATAGCTTTGGATTTCTGCGTCTCTGTCGGTACCATCCCCGTAAGGGGGCGAAAACGGGTACATGCAGAATTGTTGCAGTTGGGATAGAGTACCATCCCCGTAAGGGGGCGAAAACCAACCTTTCTGCTGTTCCAGAAGCAGGCAGATGGTACCATCCCCGTAAGGGGGCGAAAACATGATTTTACCCCTTTCTAGGTATGGTGTGTGAGTACAATCCCCGTAAGGGGGCGAAAACATTTTAGTCGGAACGCCCATGTAGTCCAAGATTGTACCATCCCCGTAAGGGGGCGAAAGCCATAATTTCCTGTGCCCACAACATAGCCATCATGTACCATCCCCGCAAGGGGGCGAAAACGGGATCTCTTCTTCGGACCATTCTCGATCGTACGTACCATCCCCGTAAGGGGGCGAAAACAATCCACGGCCAATTTGAATACCTGCTGTTGAAGTACCATCCCCGTAAGGGGACAAAAAACTCCGCATCAAAAAAAGATGCGGAGTTTTTCTTTTGCAAACCTTAACTTCTTGTTTTTCGTGGGCTGTCTCTCTATGAACGGAACGATTGCAGCTGCTGTGATATTTTCTCTGCTGCGGCTTTTGCATGGCGACAAAAATGTGCTATAATAAAGTCAATTCCAAGCATCTCTTACAAAATTGACAAATACGTTTTCCGCTTATTGTGCAATTCTTCCACAATCCGTAAAGGAGATGGTATTTTGAACGTTCTCACCCTGCAGTCCACCTATGGCGGGCTGCTGCACGACACCGGCAAAGCGGTGTACCGTGCCGGTGGGCAGCGCGGCAGCCACAGTGAACAGGGCTACCAGTTTTTGCACGGCGTTTTGCCCGGTGCAGGCTGGGCACCGGCGCTGGACTGTGTGCGCTACCACCACGCCGCCGCGCTGCGCGGTGCAGCAAAGGCGCTGCCAGCCGATTCCCCGGCCTATATCGTTTATCTGGCAGATGATCTTTCTGCCGCCGCAGACCGCCGGGAGGTCGAAGGCGAAAGCAGTTCCTTCCGGCGGGATCTTCCGCTGGACTCGGTGTTCACCCACCTGAACGGTTCCCACCCCGGCTGGATGATGCCTGCGCAGCCACAGGACGGCAGCCTGAAGCTGCCACGGCAGCAGCAGCCGCTTTCCGCTTCCGTCTATGCAGATGCTGTACGCAAGTTGAAGGAGTGTCTGCCGGATCTGCAGCCGCAGCCGGAGTGGATCAACTCGCTGCTGGGTCTGCTGGAAACGCAGTTCAGCTGTTTTCCGTCCAGCACCTTTACCGGCGAAAGCCCGGATGTTTCTCTGTTTGACCACGCCAAGACCACCGCAGCCATTGCGGCGTGTATCAGCGAATATGTGCAGGCAAACAACATCACCGACCTGCGCAAAGCACTTTTTGAGCAGGAGAAGGATTTTTGCCAGAAGAACATTTTTGTGCTCTATACCGCTGATTTCTCTCGCATCCAGAAGTTCCTTTATACCGTCCATACCGAAAACGCCCTGCGCTCCCTGCGCAGCCGGTCGTTCTTTCTGGAGCTGCTCATGGAGCACTATCTGGACGAGCTTCTGGCCGGGTGCGGCGTGTCCCGCGCCAACCTGATTTACAGCGGCGGCGGGCACTGCTATGTGCTGCTGCCCAACACTGCCGCTGTGGCCGATACCCTGACCCGGTGGAATCGGCAGTTCAACCGCTGGCTGCAGCAGCAGTTCGGCACCCAGCTGTTTCTGGCCAACGCATGGACGCCCTGCTCCGGCAACGACCTGACCAATACCCCGGCTGAAAAAAGCCCCTACAAAGAGCTGTTCCGCCGGGTGAACCGGCTGCTGGAGCAGCACAAATTCCACCGCTATACCGCAGAGGATCTGCGGCTGCTGAACAGCACCGCCGCTTACCCGGATGGCCGGGAATGTAAGGTGTGCGGCACCAGTGCCAACCTGAAGGATGATCTCTGCCCTTGGTGCAAACTGTTTGTAGATCTTTCTAACAAGATTCAGAACAAGCGCGTTCTGGTGGTAAGCCGTCAGCCCTCGGCTGCCGATGACTGTACGCTGCCTGCACTGGACGGCGGCAGCGAATATCTGTCCCTGACGGATCAGTTCTCTGCCCGCAAACGGCTGGCTTCCGGCGAGCCGGTCGCGCGTGTATATACCAAAAATGTACCGTCCACCGGCCTTACTTACAGCACCAACCTGTATGTGGGCGATTACACCCCCAAAGACAAAAATAGCATGGATGAGCTGGCAGAGCAGTCCGAGGGCGTGCGCCGCATTGCGGTCTGCCGTATGGATGTGGACAACCTCGGGCACGCCTTCATCTCCGGTTTCGAGCAGGAAACCGAGAAAGACCCGGTCAAACGGATGCACTATGTTACCCTGTCCCGCACCTCGGCATTCTCCCGGCAGATGTCGCTGTTTTTCAAGTGCTACATCAACGGCATTCTAGAGGGCTTGCATGTAAGTATCGTCTACGCCGGCGGCGATGATGTGTTCCTTGTGGGCGCATGGAACGATGTGCTGGAAGCAGCGCAGCGCATCCAGAACAATTTCCGTGCATTTTCCTGCGGTGCACTGACCCTCAGCGCAGGCATCGGCATCTTTGATGACCATTACCCCATCCGGCTTTCCGCCGAGGAAACCGCCGCACTGGAAGAAGCCGCCAAGCATCTGTCCGGCAAAAATGCAGTGGCACTGTTTACGCCGGAACGCAAAGCGGTCCGGGATGCAAAGGGCAATCTGCTGGTGCAGCCGGAGCAGGGGCATATTTATGCGTGGGATACGTTCCGCACAAAGGTCCTGACCGAAAAGGTCGGCTGCCTGCAAAGCTTCTTTGGCAAGGATAACGCTGAGCACGGAAACGCCCTGCTCTACAACCTGCTGGCACTGCTGCGGGAAGCGGAGAACGACCGCATCAACCTTGCGCGGTATGCTTACCTGCTGGCGCGGCTTTCCCCAAAAAAGAATGCACCGGACTATAAACTTTACGAGCAATTCTCTCACAGCATGATGGATTGGGCATTGGATGCCGTACAGCGTCACCAGCTCATCACCGCAATTTATATTTATGTCTATCAGAACAGAAAGGGTGGCGACACAGATGGCAGGATGGAATGATAATGGCCGGGGCAGCTATGGCGGCGGTGGCTATAACAACAACCGGAGCGGATATAGCAACAGCTACAACGGAAACCGCAGCAGTTCCGGCAGTTATAACAGCCGTAGCAGCTATGGGCAGCAGAAAGAGCTGCCGCCGGAGATCACGCCGAAAAAGGTGCCGGAAGATTATGTAGACGAAGCCGAGCGTATTATGAGCAACCTGATGAGCCAGCCCAAAAAAGTGACCACTAGCAAGATCCGTGGCCTGCTGAGTCTTGTAACAGAGATTTTTAACGTTGAAAATCTCCGCACCGAAGAAGCACTTTTGCCCGAAAGTGTTGTAAAGATTAATTTGATGCGAGTTCGGGTAGCCTATGAATATGGTCGCGATACCGGAGAAAGTGTCGGTAAAGATAAAGCTTATCCCATGAAAGACTTTATTTCGCAATCGCATCTGCTGGAATACCTCAAGGGCATTTCCACCGACCGTGCGGACCTGATCCGCTTTGCACACTACATGGAAGCGCTGGTCGCTTTCCACCGCTACTTCGGCGGCAAGGAGGGGTAATCATATGTATGGAAAAATTCTGATCCGGTGCGATCTGGAAGTGCGCACCGGTATGCACATCGGCGGTTCCTCTGCCTTTTCTGCCATTGGTGCTGTGGACAGCCCGGTGGTGCGTGACCCCTATACCGGTTATCCCATCGTACCCGGCAGCAGTCTGAAAGGCAAACTGCGCACCCTGCTGGCCCGCAGCACCTGTCAGGATATCGAACACATGCCTGCTTTCGACAAGGACGACGAGCGCATTCTGCGCCTGTTCGGTTCCTCGGAGCCGGTACGCCGTTCCCGCCTGCAGTTTGCGGATGCCTTTTTGTCCAATGCAAAAGAGCTTTCCAATGTGGGTGTGACCGAGGTCAAGACCGAGAATGCAATTTCCCGTGCCAACTCTGTGGCCAATCCTCGCCAAATTGAGCGTGTGATTGCCGGTGCAAAGTTCGGTGTCAGCATCGTTTACGATGTAACCGACCCGGCACAGGTCGAGGAAGATCTTTCTCTTCTGGCCAAAGGCATGAAGCTGCTGCAGATGGATTATCTGGGCGGCCATGGTTCCCGCGGCAGCGGCCGTGTCAGCCTGAAAAATTTTGCGCTGGAAGGCTATGGCGCGCAGGTGGATCTCAGCCACCTGAAATTCCTCTTTGATGAGGTGGATAGTTATGAACTATTTTCTGTTTAAGCTTCAGTTTGACACAGCTGTTCATTTCGGAGGGGCCGACTCTGCATTGTCGCTTTATACCTCCGAAGAAACCCTGCGGGCAGATACCCTGTTTTCCGCCCTCTGCCATGAGACCCTCGTCCAGCACGGAGAAGAAGCCTTAGAACAGCTTTGTGCGCAGGTCCGGCAGGGAAAATTCCTGCTCAGCGATACAATGCCCTGGTATGGCGAAACGTTT
>OOCG01000509.1_pt1 | contig 26055 bp, 23 predicted proteins | sample 1671521 | NCBI WGS metagenome assembly OOCG01 (sample SAMN06348165, study PRJEB24527) | human gut metagenome | biome: human gut; feature: ankylosing spondylitis patient; material: feces | host: Homo sapiens | place: China | collected 2015-10
CCGATAGTAGCCACAGCGAACTCATCGTCGCCGAAGTTAGGCAGACCGCCTTTCTTACTTCCACCACATGATGTCAAAGTTGCCAGCACACAAACTGCTGCAACAAACAAAACGTTTTTAATTTTCATACCTATTTTTATTATTATAATGATTATTACCTTTAAATATAAAAAACAAGGCTCACATGCCTCACTACCTCCGCCAAAACATCCTGAATGACGTAGTCTTTTTGGAAACTCTAAGATTTCTTTAAGTTTTGACCATGCAAAATTACTAATAATATGGCAAACTTGTCGCTTACCACCTATCTTTTTAACAAAAATTATTCAGTATTTATAGTTTTCTTATAAATTAAACAAAAAAGTCCCCACCGATTATTCGTAAGGACTATTTTGCTTTTTATCTGTACAAGCCTATTATTTTTATATATAAACCCATATCTTTTATACATTCAACCCCATATCTGCAGCCTTTTTCATGAGCAATTCCATCAAAGGTTCCCGCTCGTTCTGCACCTTATTATCAAGTACCGCATCTTTCAAAGCCTGTTTGAGAAGTCCTACCTCACGGCAAGGATTCAGATGGAAAATCTCCATGATTTCATTACCATCGATACATGGCTGGAGCAAACGTTTGTAGTCTCTTTCCTTCAGATCAACAAGTTTCTCACGCACCATTTTGAAATTATCGAGGAATCTCTGCTTACGTACATGGTTCTTGCTGGTAATATCAGCTTCACAGAGCGTCATCAGATCATCGATATCATCTCCAGCATCATTCATCAGGCGACGTACTGCACTGTCTGTCACTTCCTCATCAGCTATCACAATAGGACGCATGTGGAGTTCTACGAGTTTCTGCACGTATTTCATCTTGGCATCCATAGGCAATTTCATTCTGCGGAACATAGACGGAATCATCTTAGCTCCTATATTATTATGGTTATGGAAAGTCCAGCCAATACTGTTGTCCCAACGCTTACTCTTAGGTTTTCCTATATCATGCAGCAGAGCAGCCCAGCGAAGCCAGAGATTATCAGAATGTTTGCAGACATTCTCCAGAACCTCCATGGTATGCTCATAGTTGTTTTTATGAGCACGCCCGTTGCGGGTTTCCACCTTATCAAGTGCACACAGTTCAGGAATAATCAATTCGAGCAACCCCGTATCCTTCAAATAATAGAAACCGGAACTTGGATGCTTAGCGAGCATAATCTTATTCATCTCATCAGCAATGCGTTCGCCGCTGATAATCTTCAGACGGTCGGCATTTCGCTTCAAAGCATCATAAGTTTCCGGCTCTATCTGAAAATTAAGCTGGGTAGCAAAACGGACACAACGCATCATACGGAGCGGATCATCGGAAAAAGTAATATCCGGATCCAGTGGTGTAGCAATGATACCATCTTCCATATCATATACCCCATCAAAAGGATCTACCAGTTCGCCAAATCTTTCTTTATTCAGACAAACAGCCATGGCATTGATGGTAAAATCACGTCTATTCTGATCATCCTCTAATGTTCCGTCCTCCACAATCGGTTTACGAGAATCACGCTGATAGCTTTCCTTACGGGCTCCCACGAACTCCACCTCTGTATCTTTATACTTAACCTGCGCTGTACCGAAATTACGGAACACAGAAAGATGCGCCTTCTTGCCAAGCATCTTTTTCAATTCAGAAGCAACCTGGATACCACTTCCCACCACTACGACATCAATATCGTTGGAAGGACGCTCCAGAAAGAGATCACGTACATAACCACCTACCACATAACACTCCAGATGCAACGAATCCGCTGCATCAGAAATCTTATGGAATATATCTTTGTCTAATATTTGCGCCAGTTCGGCATTGGATAAATTTCTCATTATTTTTTCTTTTCGGGGTGCAAAGTTACAGCAAATTATGTAAAATACAAAATAATTATTTGGCTATTTCATAATAAATGCGTAAATTTGCAGCGATTTTCGAAAATAATATGGCAGATTTATCAAAAACAGAACAGCAGTTTAAGGACGTAATGGTAGAGTGTCGCACCCTTTTCCAAAAGAAGTTGCATGATTATGGAGCTTCTTGGAGAATCCTGCGCCCATCTTCCCTTACCGACCAACTATACATCAAGGCGAAACGCATCCGTTCGCTTGAAATCAAGAAAGAATCCTTGGTAGGCGAAGGTATTCGCCCGGAGTTCATCGCACTTATCAATTATGGTATTGTAGGAATCATACAATTGGAAAAAGGGTTTGTAGATAAGGTGGATATGACAGCCGATGAAGCAATGGAACTCTATGACCAGCATGCCAAGGAAGCTTTGGAATTGATGCAGAAGAAGAATCACGACTATGACGAAGCGTGGCGATCTATGAGAGTAAGCAGCTATACTGATTTTATTCTCACCAAGATACAACGCGTGAAAGAAATCGAAGATATTCATGGTGCAACTTTAGTTTCAGAAGGTATCGATGCCAATTATATGGACATCATCAACTATTCCGTTTTCGGTGCTATCAAACTGAAAGAGCCGGAAAAAGAATAAATCATCAATATAAAAATAGGTATAAAGAGTGAGTATCAGTAATCTTATCAAGAAGTTGACAGTCAACTTAGGAAGATTGATTGTAGCAGTGACCTTCATTTTCTCAGGATATGTGAAGGCCATAGACCCATTGGGCACTCAATATAAGATTACGGACTATCTCCAACCGCTTGGTTTATCTGGTATCGTACCAGACTGGATGACGCTGACCGCTTCTGTTGCTCTCTCCACAGTGGAGTTTTCTATTGGCATTTTCTTATTATTTGCCATACGCAGGCGTCTCACTACCAAAATTTCACTTTTATTCATGGTGGTGATGACACTCATCACTACGTGGATAGCCATCGCCAATCCTGTCAAGGACTGCGGTTGTTTCGGCGACGCGATTAAATTGACCAATTTTGAAACCTTAGGTAAGAACATCATACTCTTGGCAATCTCCATCTTACTCTGGAGATTTCCACTGCAGATGGTCAGATTTATCTCCAAGCCGACACAGTGGATAGTCATCAATTATACCATACTCTTTTCTGTGGCCCTAAGTACCTGGAGTCTCTGGAGTTTGCCGCTCTTTGATTTCCGCCCATACCACATCGGTGCAAACATTGAGAAAGGTATGGAAATACCAGAAGGTGCCAAGCAGCCACAGTTTGAAACAACCTTTATCTTGGAGAAGAATGGCGAACAGAAAGAATTTACCATTGATAACTATCCGGACTCCACATGGAAGTTTATCGATTCCAAGACCATACAAACTGAAGAAGGTTACGTATCTCCTATCCATGATTTCAGCATAGAAGATACTAAAAACGGGGAAGACATCACACAGGAAGTTCTCCATGACAAGGGATACTCCTTCCTGCTCATCTCGCCCAACCTGGCTATGGCAGACGATTCGAACTTTGGTACGATAGACCAGATCTACGAATATGCAGAAGACCACGGCTACCGATTCATCTGTCTGACAGCAAGTACAGAAAAGGAAATTGCCAAGTGGCAAAACATCACGGGAGCAGAATACCCATTCTACACCACAGATGCCACTACGCTCAAGACAATGATCAGGAGTAATCCGGGACTGATGCTGCTACACAACGGTACCATCATCCAGAAATGGAGCCATAATGAATTACCAGCAGAAGATTTGCTCGCCAAACCTTTGGAAAAGAGCGAATACGGCAAATTGCCAGCAGAAGGAATGGCAAGGAAAATTCTGCAAACCGTACTCTGGTTCCTACTGCCACTGGTATTGCTCACCATTGCAGACCGCCTATGGGCATGGTCAACCTGGTTAAGAGAAAAAGAAGATACAAATAAAATATTATCAACTTTTAAAAAGAAAAGAAAAATGAGAAAGAAAATTGTTGCAGGTAACTGGAAAATGAACATGAACCTGCAGGACGGTGTTGCTCTCGCTAAGGAGATCAACGAGGCATTGGTAGCTGACAAGCCAAACTGTGACGTAATCATCTGTACTCCATTCATCCACTTGGCTTCTGTAGCTCAGGTTTTAGATTCAAAGGTAGTAGGTCTCGGTGCTGAGAACTGCGCCGACAAGGCTAAGGGCGCTTTCACAGGTGAGGTTTCAGCTGAGATGGTAAAGAGCACAGGTGCTCAGTATGTAATCCTCGGTCACTCAGAGCGTCGTCAGTACTATGGCGAGACAGCAGAGATCCTGAAGGAGAAGGTAGAGTTGGCTTTGGCTAACGGTTTGAAGGTCATCTTCTGCTGCGGTGAGACTCTCGAAGAGCGTGAGGCAGAGAAGCAGAACGAGGTTGTTAAGGCTGAGTTGGAGGGTTCAGTATTCCACTTGAGCGCTGAGGCTTGGAAGAACATCATCCTTGCTTACGAGCCAATCTGGGCTATCGGTACAGGTAAGACTGCTACTTCTGACCAGGCTGAGGAAATGTTGGCATACATCCGCTCTATCGTAGCTGAGAAGTATGGCAATGAGGCTGCTGAGGAAACATCTATCCTCTATGGTGGTAGCTGCAAGGCAAGCAATGCTCCTGAGCTTTTCGCTAAGCCAAACATCGACGGTGGCTTGATCGGTGGTGCTTCTTTGAAGGCTGCTGATTTCAAGGGTATCATCGACGCTTGGAAGAAGTAATTGCTTTCACATAACCATGCCTGTACCTCCCCAAAAAGGGACAGGCATGGTTCCTTCATTTTAGACATATAAACAAAACGATAAAAGAAAGTTATGAAACAATTCGTCCTACTTTTTACTATCATGCTCGGAATCACTGTTTCGAGTAATGGTCAGACCTATCTGGAGCACTTGCAAAAGAAGACACCAGGATTAGGTACTGTCACTGTGACCCAAAGCAAGGCTATAGACGAATTAATCAATGGGAAAAAGATACCACAAGACGACAAAACTATCCCAACTACAACCCCAACAAAACACAATACTCCTGACAACCAGAAGAAAACTTCTGAGAATCAGAAGAAAACACTCCCAGACTCTGTAAAAAAGGCAGAGCACCACGAAGCTGGCAAAGAAAAAAAGACAGTTTCACACGAAAGTCCGAACAGAAAGACAAACACAGAAAAAGAAGAAAATGAGATACCTATAGTGGACATGCGCAAGAAAGTGATGCGTGGCAGCTACAAGGTTACAGGATATAGAGTACAGGCTTTTGCTGGCGGCAACTCACGCAACGACCGTCTCAAGGCAGAACAGACAGGAAATGCCATCAAGATGAAATTTCCAGACCAGCCTGTATATGTACACTTTTATTCACCTCGCTGGATATGCAGAATCGGTAACTTCCGCTCTTTAGTAGAAGCTAAGAAGATGTTAGCTAAAATCCGAGCAATGGGCTACCGACAAGCTTGTCTTGTCAAGGGAAAAATAACCGTTCAATATTAGAAAATGAATCCAGAAACAGAATTTCGCGAGGGCTTGGAGGAACTCGCAGCACATTACAAAGAAATCCTCAACCTGCTTGGTGAAGATCCTGAAAGAGAAGGTCTTTTGAAAACTCCTATGCGCGTAGCTAAGGCTATGCAGATATTGACCCGCGGATACAGTCAGGATCCCCGTAAAGTATTGACTGATGCACTCTTTGAGGAAACATACAACCAAATGGTCATCGTCAAGGATATTGATTTCTTCTCTATGTGCGAACATCATATTCTTCCATTCTATGGAAAAGTACATGTGGCTTATATCCCAAATGGCAAAATTACCGGATTGAGCAAGATTGCACGTGTTGTGGATATCTATAGCCACCGACTTCAGGTACAAGAGAGACTTACCCAGCAAATCAAGGATTGCATACAGGAGACTCTCAATCCACAAGGTGTCATGGTAGTCATTGAAGCCAAACACATGTGTATGCAGATGAGAGGTGTGGAAAAACAGAACTCCATCACCACAACAAGTGATTATAGCGGTGTATTCAATTCCCTCAATACACGACAGGAGTTCATGAACCTGCTCCGCGGAGAAAGCAAAAGAATCTAATATATAGTGCTTAATGTTTCGTGTTTACTTATGAAAACCAAACATTAAGCACTAAACATTAAACACTAAGTAATATGTTAAAGTTTATATCATGGAATGTCAATGGCTTGCGAGCATGCGTAGGTAAAGACTTTGAAAACCAGTTCAAAGAATTGGATGCAGATTTTTTCTGCCTGCAGGAAACCAAGATGCAAGAAGGTCAGCTCGACCTGACGTTTGAAGGCTACAACAGTTACTGGAACTATGCTGAGAAAAAAGGCTATTCTGGAACAGCTATCTATACCAAACATCACCCATTAAGCGTAAGCTATGGTATGGGAGTGGAAGAGCACGACCATGAAGGAAGAGTTATCACACTGGAATATGAGAAATTCTACCTCATCACAGTTTATACTCCTAACTCTCAAACGGAACTGCGCCGCCTGGACTATCGTATGACATGGGAAGCAGACTTCCGTAAATTTCTCAAGAATTTAGACGCCAAGAAACCAGTTATCGTGTGTGGTGACATGAACGTGGCACACGAAGAAATAGATATTAAGAATCCAAAAGGCAACCGCAGAAACGCAGGCTTTACGGATGAGGAAAGAGAAAAGATGACTGAATTGCTGAATGACGGTTTCACAGATACTTTCCGATACAAATATCCTGAGCAGGTTACCTACTCCTGGTGGTCATACAGATTTAAGGCAAGAGAAAAGAACGCCGGTTGGCGTATTGATTATTTCCTCGTATCAGACAGGCTTCAGGCAAACATCGCTGACGCCAAGATACACACAGACATCATGGGAAGTGATCATTGTCCGGTAGAACTTGATTTGGACATTTAATATAAGAATCATATCATACAAGATTATAACATAATTATAAAGGGTTACCATCCTCACGGACGATAACCCTTTTTGGTCATATCAACATAAAATTTTAATTTATATAAGAGAGATTTTTTATATAAGAGAGATTTTATCGAATATTACATGAAAGCACGAATCTCAGAGAGAGGTTTCTTTTCAATTGTGCCATCCTTGTGAGTTACAGTGAAGTAATTATGAACAGATTTACCGTTCTTGAACTGTACAACTGCCACACCACCTTCGCGAAGCTGCAGTGTAAAGTAACCTTCACGCTTGCCATTTACATACTTGCCGTGCCATTTTTCCTTACCATTCTTATAGTAAGTGGTCACATCACCATTGAAGACAGTATTTCTATCATTTCCTAAATCGATGAAGCTATATCCACCTTCAGCTCTCAAATTACCATTCATATAGTAATCCTTGAAAACATCCTTCTTATTGATGCCAGAACCGGTGGTCATAAGGAGTCTGTAGTAACTAGCCTGATTAGCATTTGCCACGTTGCTCATATTTTCTGCATAGAAAATGGTATCTGCAACAACAGTAGCTTTTTCGATGTGCTTGCGACCAAAGCTTGCAATGGTCAGCATCACCATCATAGAGAGTAATATTATTCGTTTCATATCTTTACTTTTTTAGGTTTTACTTTCTTTTTTCTGATGCAAAGATAGGCAAAAAAACGATAAGTTGTATATTTTATTAACGCTATTTTATTATATTTTTTCACCTACTTTTGATTTAAATCAATTTTGCCTCTAAAACAACTAAACTGTAACTTACAACATTGTTTTCTAACACTTTGTAAAGTCTAAAATCTACAAAATGGTAATTCTTCAGCGATTCACTAACATATTGTTAAGACCCAATAACATTTATAATCTATAAAAAAATGCAGACTTACTGATGTTAGTATAATTTTGTAAATATATATCATCAAAGATACACTTTTGAAAGGTAACCACCGAAATAACAAACATTTTGGTATATTTTATCACCAAAAACAGGCAAAAAGTAGAACTTTCTGTATTTTTAGAACGTTTGCTCATCCGAAAAAACACAAAATAAGAAGGTTATTTTCCATATTATCAATAAAAAGATGGACTTTTTAATGATTTTATAACTGAATAAAGATTATTTTTTGTACTTTTGCAGTTGGTTTATTATATTAATAAGGTATGCGCATGAAGTATTACATATCTATCATCTTTGCTCTGGCAGCTCTGACTTTCTCATCTTGTAAAGAGTCAGAACCAGACCCATTCTATTCAGACAATGAACAAGACCATGACAGTGATGAAATTATAGGAGACGATTACATCTATCATCTCCCTGTAATCTTTCATGTACTGTATCAGGATAAAAATGCCGTAGATGAAAACAATAAAAGGAATCAATATGTATCTTACGACCGTCTGAAAACAATACTGCAAAATGTCAATGACCTCTATGCAGGGAAATTATATAACTTTGGTGAGGGGGCAGATGTGCCAAGTGAGAACATACATGTGCAGTTTGAACTTGCCCTCTACGATGAATCTGGCAAAAAGCTGAAGACCCCAGGAGTGGAATATATCAAATATTCAGGGGAATATCCTATTGATTGCAACAGTTTCATGAATCAACCCAAAAAGAAAAATAAGATTATATGGAACCCGAATGAATACATCAACGTCATGGTGTATAACTTCAAGAAGACAAAAGACAACAGCATAACGCTTGGCATCAGCAACCTACCTTACAAACAAAACGACTATCCCGCAATAGATGGTTTAAAGGACGCAAAAGGTGCCATCAATAAGAACAGTTTGTCTTTTGAATACTGTGTATCCATCAACAGTTCCTATATCAACCAAGAGTCATCCAGATATACAGCCGCTGATCACGGATACAAAGGATACACCTATGATTCTGGAGACATCAATGTCACACTGGCTCATGAACTGGGGCATTATTTAGGACTCAAGCATGTGTTTGCAGAGAAAGATACAGACACAGGAAGCGAACCTATTGAAAGTTGCACAGACACAGACTACTGCACAGACACCAAGAGCTATAACAAACCAGCCTACGACAGATGGCTGATTTCATATATTGAACAGCATAAGCAGGCGGGTAATGACCTTGTGATGAAAGAACTCATCAAACGCTCCAATGATTCGGGAGAGGAATGGGATTCTGACAATTTTATGGACTATGCCATAAGTTTGAGCTTCAGATTCACACCTGAGCAGAAATACCGCATGAGACAGGTTCTTTATTACAGTCCGCTGATTCCTGGTCCGAAAAAGATTAAAAACGACAATTACGGTACAAGAAGTCAAGACAATGACGAAGATATCGACTTGCCAATCTGTCTGGCTATAGAAAAGGCTATTCCTGTGGAAAGAGCTTCTTTCAGAAAAGAAATACATAGTACTAACAAAAAATAAAGGATGGGATTCACCATCATTTCAGAAATAATAAAAAAATAAGATGAAATACAAGATAAAAGCACCTAAGGCACTCAACGCCACCATCAACTTGCCCTCCAGTAAAAGCATCAGCAATCGAGCCCTCATCATCCATGCCATGACGGGCGGTAAGATTCAGCCATGCAATCTGAGCGATTGTGATGATACAGAAGTCATCATCAATGCCTTGAGAAACATGCCTGAGGTGATAGACATCAAGGCAGCAGGTACTGCCATGAGATTTATGACAGCTTACCTCAGTGCTACTGAAGGAGAACATACGATTACAGGAACAGAAAGAATGAAGAATCGGCCTATCGGTGTCCTGGTGGATGCACTCCGCTATTTAGGCGCCGACATCGAATATGTAGAAAAAGAAGGCTATCCCCCACTCCGCATCAAAGGTCATGCACTCGAAGGAGGTCATCTGGAGGTTGTTGGAAGCATCAGTTCACAATACATCTCAGCCCTTCTGCTCATCGGTCCGATTCTCAAAAACGGATTGAAACTCAAACTTACAGGAGAAATTGCATCAAGACCCTACATCGACCTCACCCTGTGGACCATGTGCGAATTTGGAGCCTCAGCAGAATGGACAGACGTGGACACAATTGTCGTAAAGCCTCAGCCATACCAAGAAAGAAAGTATCTGATCGAAAACGACTGGAGCGCATCTTCATATTGGTATGAAATGATGGCATTGAACGGAAATATCGATTCTGAAATCAGATTAGAGGGTCTCATGGATGGTTCCAAGCAAGGCGACTCTGTCGTCAAATACATCTTCAGCCTTCTGGGTGTCAAGACCGAGTTTGAGAACAATCAAAATCCAGAGGATAGAGATGACAAGGCAAACATACATACCAGCGCACCGGCAACCGTTACGTTGAAAGCTCACAGATGTCTGCTTCCACGATTGGATTATGACTTTACCGGTTCACCAGACCTTGCCCAGACATTTGTAGTATGCTGCTGTCTGATGGGAATCAAATTCAAGTTTACCGGTCTTGCCAGCTTGAAAATCAAGGAAACCGACCGCATCGAAGCACTCAAGAAAGAGTTGCGAAAAGTAGGTTATGTGATTCAAGACGAGAACAATAATACACTCATTTGGGATGGCGAAACCTGCGAACCGAGCTACGAAGCCATAGACACCTATGAGGACCATCGCATGGCCATGTCCTTCGCACCAGTTGCCTTCAAGTTACCTTATCTGGAAATCAACAATCCAGAAGTGGTAAGCAAATCCTATCCACATTTCTGGGAAGACCTGAAAAAAGTAGGATTTGAGATCAGCGAGGTATAATAATCACAATAAAAGATATCGAATGATTTACCTGATTATTGCATTGGTTGTCTTAGGACTGGCAAGCGCACTAATAGGACTTTTCACCCAACGGAAAGGAGAAGAAGAGCCCCTAAAAGAAGGCGTTTCGTGTAACACCTGTAATGGAGAAAACACGAAATGCGAGCAGGAGTGCATGATGGAAGCAGCAACCAAAGAGATAGAATATTATGATGACGAAGAATTAGACACGTATAAAGGACGTGCGGCAGATGATTATTCCGAAGAAGAAGTAGAACAATTCGCTGAAGTCTTATATACAATGAAGCCGGAGGAAGTGGCAGGCTGGAACAGAAGCCTCATCCTCAGAGGCATCAACTTGCCAGACCAGTTGAAAGATGAAGTCATCAGTTTCTTAAGCGAGGATTGAAAAAGAATATTTTATAGGAAATGAACATTCTACAATATACATTTTTTCAGAATGCCCTCTTGGGTGCCTTCCTTACAAGCATCCTGTGTGGAATCATAGGCACTTATATCGTAACCCGACGATTGGTATTTATCAGCGGGGGTATTACCCACGCATCATTTGGCGGAATAGGAATTGGCGTATTCACTGGTACCAATCCGATTCTGGCAGCCATGATCTTTGCCATACTGAGCGGATTTGGCGTTCAATGGATGTCATCCAGAAAAGATGTCAGGAAAGATTCTGCCATCGCCATGTTCTGGACCTTGGGAATGAGCGTAGGAATTATCTGCTGCTTTCTCACGCCCGGCTTCATGCCAGACCTACCTTCATTTCTCTTTGGCAGCATCCTGACGATAGAAGGTTCTGACTTATGGCTATTGGGCATCCTGACATGTATCACCATCGCCGTATTCACCTGTTTCCTCCGTCCGATTCAGAGTGCAGCTTTCGACAGCACCTTTGCACGCTCGCAGCACTTGCCGGTAGCGGCGATAGAATATCTGATGATGACACTCATTGCCATGACGATTGTTGCTTCATTGAAAATGGTGGGCATCGTACTGGCTATCAGTTTGCTGACAATTCCGCAGATGACAGCCAACCTGTTCACCTATAACTATAAGCAGATGATTTTTACCAGCATCATCCTGGGATGGATAGACTGTATCATAGGACTCTATGCCAGTTATGTGCTGAATGTTCCATCAGGAGCCACAATTATTTTTGTCAGTATCATGGTTTTTATGCTCAGTAAGACAATCAAAGCCCTACAAAACAAGTTGTATAATAAAGACAAGCTGTCACTTGAGAAAAAGTGATGATCAGCAGACAACATTCTAAAATCATACAAGAGTGAAACAAAATTATCTCCGACATATCATCCCCCTATTATCAATTATACTCCTAATTGGTATTGGCAGTTGCTCTACGCAGAAGAATACAGCGAAGAGTCGCTGGTGGCATTCTTTCAACGCCCGTTATAACACCTATTATAATGGTACATTAGCCTATATTGACGGTTCATTGGAAAAAGAGAATGGCAATAAGGACAACTTCACGGAGATGATTCCTCTCTATACCGTAAGCAATAAAAACAGCCGCGAACTGGGAAAAGGCAATTATGAGAAAGCCATCACCAAGTGTGAGAAAGCGATTCATCAACACAGTATCAAGAAACGTCCGGAATGGAACAAAAACCGTCGCAAAACAGAAAAAGATATTGAATGGTTGAGCCGTAAGGAATACAATCCGTTCTTATGGAAAGCATGGTTGCTAATGGGACGTTCCCAATTTTTCAAAGGCGATTTCGAAAGTGCTGCAACCACTTTCTCCTATATGAGCCGCCTCTACTCCACCCAACCAGCCATCTACGGCAGAGCAAGGGCCTGGCTGGCTAAATGTTATATCGAACAAGGATGGCAGTATGATGCAGAGGACGTAATCCGTAAAATGCAAAGAGACAGCATCCACTGGCGTGCCCAGAAAGAATGGGACTACACATACGCTGATTACTATATCCATACAGGAGACTTCGAACAGGCTATCCCCTATCTCCGCAAAGTAATCAAGCATGAGATGCGACGGAAGCAAAAGGCGCGCGAATGGTTTCTCTTAGGACAGTTGCTTGCTGCCACTGGCAAAAAGCAGGAAGCCTACAAAGCCTTCAAGCATGTCACACGTCTCAATCCTCCATACGAACTGGAATTCAACGCCCGTATCTCCATGACAGAGGTGATGGCCAGAGGAAATGCCAAACAGATGATCAGCCGTCTGAAACGTATGGCTGCATCAGACAACAACAAGGAATACCTGGACCAGATATACTACGCAATAGGTAACATCTATCTCAACGAGAAAGATACCGTCCAAGCCATCTCTGCATACGAAAGAGGAAATGCCAAGGCGACACGCAGTGGTATTGAGAAAGGTGTGCTCTTGCTTCATTTAGGCGACTTGTACTGGGGTATGGAAAAATACAGTGATGCCCAACGCTGTTACGGAGAAGCCATCGGCTTGCTTGACAAAGACCGTAAAGACTATAAGATTCTTGCAGAACGTTCTAAAATACTTGATGAATTAGTTCCTCATACAGAAGCTGTCCACCTGCAGGACTCTCTCCAGGCTCTTGCCAAGATGAGCGAAAAAGAAAGAAATGCAGCCATCGACCGCGTAATAGATGCCCTCAAGAAGAAAGAAAAAGAAGAAAAGAATAAACTGGCAGAAGAAGAAAGCAACCGTCAACAAGCACAAAACGGTGGAAATGCCAACAGAAACAACAATTCGAATAAGAACAACAATACATCAACAGGAAATACCGGACAGAAAGGACTCTGGTATTTCTACAACCCTATAGCCGTAAGTCAGGGTAAGACCCAATTCCAACGCCTATGGGGCAAACGAGAAAATGTAGATAACTGGCAACGCATCAACAAGACGGTGGTCAGTGCGCCACAAGGCGCTGAAGAGATGACAGACGAAGTAAGAGATTCTCTTGCCTATGTAGCCATCAAGGAAGATTCTCTGAAACAGATTACAGACAGTGCACAAAACGATCCACATAAGCGAGAATATTATCTGGCTCAGATTCCTTTTACAGAAGAACAAATAGAAGCCAGCAACAAGCTGTTAGAGGATGGACTGTTGAATTCCGGCGTTATCTTCAAGGATAAGTTGGACAATCTTTCCCTGAGCGAAAAAGCACTCAGAAGATTGGAAGACAACTATGCTGATGACTTTGAGCACATGGACGATGTATATTACCACCTCTATCTGTTATATTCCCGAAAGGAAATGCCGGTAGAGGCAGAACGTTATGTACAGAAACTGAAGAAGAAATATCCTGAAAGCCAATGGACAACATTGCTTACAGATCCATACTACAAAGAAAATGCCCAGTTTGGTGTTCATATAGAAGACTCTCTTTATGCGGCAACCTACGAGGCATTCAAGGCAAACAGATACCAAGAGGCTAAGGCCAATGCACGCATATCTGCCGAGCGTTTTCCACTGGGAGAAAACAGGGATAAATTCTTGTTTATCGGTGGATTAAGCAAGCTCAACGATGGTGACGCCAATGCCTGCATCAAGGATATGCAGGAAGTGGTAGAGAAATATCCGAATAGCCGTATCAGCGAAATAGCGGGTATGATAGTCAATGGAGTCAATGCGGGAAAACGACTGCATGGTGGAAAGTTTGACTTGAAAGATGTATGGAACAGAAGAAGTGTTGTACTCAATGACCAGGATTCCACCCAACAGAAAGTATTCACGAATGAACGCAATGCCAACTTTGTATTCATGCTTGTTTACCAGCCAGACTCTGTAAATGAGAACCAGGTGCTCTTTGAAATGGCTAAATACAACTTTACCCATTACCTTGTGCGCAATTTCGACATGAATATCGAAGAGCAAGATGGGCTGCACAGAATGATTATGTCAGGATTCAGAAGTTACGATGAAGCATGGCAATATGCACATGCGCTGTCGGAGCAGACTGCTATCATCCGCCATCTCAACAAGGCTCGAGCTATCCTCATCAGCGAACAAAATCTCGAACTCTTAAGCACACTGTTCACATATAATGAATACGAGAAGTTCTATCAGAAACACTTCGCTTCACTCAAGTTGAAACAGAATGCCGCACCTCTCTTAACGGAGCCTACAGAAATCGTGACAGAGAAGAAGAAAATAGAAGAGACTGAAGCCGGTGATGAAGAGATACTTGACGACAAGAATGCTATAGACAACTCATTAGAAATCATAGAAGATGTTGCACCACGCATCAGCAATGAGTCTATAGAAATCAAAGAGGACATCAACCCAGAGACTCCAAAGGAAAATAATTCTGAAAAAGAAACTGAAGTTGAAAGAAATGAGGATGAGATGATCGTAGTTGATCCTAAAGTAGAAGAGCCAAAACAGGAGACTCCAAAGAAGGAAACTTCAAAAGAAGAGGCGAAACCGGAAATCTTGAAAAAGGAGGAGACTCCAAAGAAGGAAATCCAAAAGAAAGAACCTCTTGAGGAGAATGAAGATGTCTTCTATTTCGATGATGACACAGGAAACACTCAGAAGCAAGAAAATAAGAACCAGAAATCCAAAGAGGAGAAGAAAGACAAAGATGACAAATTTGACTTAGAAGACGAATATTTTGATTTCGATGGTTTTTAAAGAAACAATAGTTTCGCAAGCTCAGAAGTTAAAGGAGTTATCGCTCCCTACGGTCGCTGAGGAGTTAAGACAACAGTCTTTTTGGCGTAGTTTTTTAAGCAGCAAGACATATGTCTTAACTCCTTAACTTCCTTAACTCCTTTAACTTCCTGATATGCGACAGTTCAGTTAATGATTAAAACCAAACTGCGAATGAAGAATTTAAAACCAAACTGGGAATGAAGACTCTAATCAAATAGAGTCAGGGATAACTGAGAATCTGAAGAATTATTAGCTTTAGTAGATTCATCAAAATCCGTCTGCTCTTTCTGTGGAGAAAATTTCAAGACCAACTGCTCAGCCAATTCATCTTTAAAGTTGAGTTTGTAAACTCCATGACCACTTCCCTTTTCTATGATAGAAGAAGGGGCTTTCGCATTTTTGATGAGAAATTGGGAAACATAAGAATGAACGTCCTTGTAATTCAATGGTGTAAACATAGAATTACAAGAATTAAACACATGACGGGCAATCTTTTCAGTTTTGAGACCATTATCGCCTGCCAAAATTAGAATTCTCAAAATTTCCTGATCAAAATTCATTTAACGCGAGTTTTTTTAAAATGCGTACATAAAAGAAACCGCGGCATTTAAAAATGTCGCGGCAACTTGGAATCATTTTATTTATGCGAGAGCAACCTTGTTGTCCTCGTCTTTAATCTTACCCTCTTTGAGAAGCCAACCAATTCCAAGAATTGCATCTTCAGTTGAAATCTTAGCCATCTCTGCAACTTCTGTAAGGGAAAGAGCGTGATCTGCTGCTGCCAAAGCCTGGTAAACATCACCAGCTCTGAAACCAGCGTTCTCTGCATTCAAGAAGATTGTTTCCTTCTTTTCTGCTGTTGTTTTCTTGGTTGCAGTAGTTTTCTTAGCTACTGGAGCCTTCTTTGTAGCAGTAGCGGTTTTCTTAGCTGCTGCTGTTTTTGTTGTTGCTTTCTTTTCTACCATGTTTTATTGTAAATAATAGTTATATTAGGAAATTTGATACCTATTAAGGCTTTTCTTAGTTTTTTAATTTCCTTTTATAAAAAACTCATTGTTTTCGTTGGCAAATATACGACTTTTTATTGATTTTTTAGTGTTTTTTTGAAAGAATGTGCCTTTAAATGCAAAAAAGAGTTTCATTTTTTGATGTAAATCAAGAAATGAAACTCTTAATGTGTTATTTTTGAAGCATTTATGCCTTTAAGTCTAATTTAATTTCCAACTCATCCAACTGCTTTGGATCCAGCTCTGAAGGAGCGTCCAGCATCACGTCACGACCCGAGTTGTTCTTAGGGAATGCAATGCAGTCACGGATACTGTCGAGACCAGCCATGATGCTTACGAAACGGTCGAGACCGAAAGCAAGTCCTGCATGAGGTGGTGCTCCATATTTGAATGCGTTCATCAGGAAGCCAAACTGAGCCTCTGCACGCTCTGGTGTGAAGCCGAGAACCTCAAACATCTTCTCCTGAAGAGCAGTGTCGTGGATACGGAGGGAACCTCCACCCACTTCAATTCCATTACAAACGAAGTCGTAAGCCTTGGCACGTACCTGCTCAGGATGCTCATCCAGGAGAGGAATATCATCAGGATTTGGCATAGTGAACGGATGGTGAGTAGCCATCAGGCGCTGCTCTTCATCGCTCCACTCAAACAATGGGAAGTCAATAATCCAGAGACACTTGAACACGTTCTTGTCGCGCAAGCCCAAGCGGTCGCCCATTTCCAAACGGAGAGAGCAGAGCTGAACACGAGTCTTGTTTGCATTGTCGCCGCTGAGGATAAGAACCAGGTCGCCGTCTTTAGCGCCCATCACTTCCTTGATCTCAGCCAATACTTCTGGAGAGTAGAACTTGTCGATGCTGCTCTTCACAGTACCGTCAGCATTGTACTTGATGAAGACGAGACCCTTGGCGCCAACCTGTGGTCGCTTAACAAAGTCTGTGAGTTCATTGAGTTGCTTGCGACTATAGTCTGCACAACCAGGAACACAAATACCACCGATATATTTAGCCTCGTCAAAGACAGAGAATTCACCCTTGCCAGCAAAAGCGTCCTTCAGTTCAACGAATTCCATTCCGAAACGCAAGTCTGGTTTATCACTACCAAATCTACGCATAGCCTCGTGCCAAGTCATTTGTTCCAACTTTGGCAATTCCACGCCACGGATTTCCTTGAACAGGTGGCGAGCCATTTCCTCAAACAGATTGATGACGTCGTCCTGATCAACAAAACTCATCTCGCAGTCAATCTGAGTAAACTCTGGCTGACGGTCAGCACGCAAGTCTTCATCACGGAAGCACTTTGCAATCTGGAAGTAGCGGTCGAAACCAGCCACCATCAAGAGCTGCTTCAAAGTCTGAGGACTCTGTGGCAGAGCGTAGAATTGACCAGGGTTCATGCGTGAAGGAACCACGAAGTCGCGAGCACCCTCTGGAGTACTTCCGATAAGGATAGGAGTCTCCACCTCCATGAAATTATAATTGTCGAGGAAGTTGCGGATGAGGATGGTCATGCGGTGGCGCAATTCCAGATTCTTACGCACTGTAGGACGACGCAAGTCCAGATAGCGGTATTTCATACGAATATCATCACCGCCATCAGTATTGTCTTCTATTGTAAAAGGAGGAGTCTGGCTCTTGGAAAGAACATTGAGTTCCTTGGCAAGGATTTCAATGTCACCAGTATCCATCTTTGGATTTTTGCTCTGACGTTCGCTTACGATACCCTTTACCTGGATACAGAATTCACGACCAAGTTTGTTGGCCGCCTCACATAAGTTCATGTCATCAGCTTCGTTGAAAACGATCTGTGTGATTCCGTATCGGTCACGCACGTCAACGAAGGTCATACCGCCCATCTTACGAGAGCGCTGAACCCAACCGGCAAGTGTTACTTCCTTGCCTGCATCAGAGAGTCTGAGCTCTCCACAAGTATTCGTTCTATACATTATCTTATTATGTAAATTGTTTCTGAACTGCAAAATTACAATATTTACTGGAAAGAACAAAAAAAAATCGCAAAAATATTCCATATAAATACTTTTGCGATTCAATTTGTGGGGTTTATCTATTCTTTTTGCAGTTTTATCTTGCTGGAAAAAGGGATTCCTTCTTGTAAGAAAACAATTCTCGATGACAGAAGAACTATTTCATCTTTCTGAAAATCTGTCTGTGGAATTTTTCTTCGGCTTTGATGATGGATAATACCTTGTTGGCAGGTAGCATCATGAGAAATCTTCCATGATATTCCTGCTGCAACTGTTTGATTTGAATATCCAGTTCATCCTGTTTTCTGATAGCCTCTTCACAAGCTTCATTGTCTTTCGGATTGGTCATGCGGAGTCGGCGCATTTCATCAAAAAGTGCTCTTTGCTTCTTCATCATCTGGCGGTAAACCGGAAAGAATGAAGCAGCCTGGGATGGGGACAGACAAGCGTTGACTGTGATGAACTGCTCCAGATCTGCCTCAAATTTTGCAGGATTGAATGGAGGGCGCTTTCTGTGCTGACCGTTAGCCACACCAAAAGTGCACAACATCAGAATCATGAGCATGGTTGTTCTCAAGATCTGTCCCATACTGCATTTTAAAATATTTTTCTTCATCATTGTTCTTTACTGCTATTAAAAGTTTTCTCCCACCAGCGAAGCATAAATCGTCTGATTGTCCATCATGGTATAATCAGCCATCTGGTCGAAAGTACCATATTCAGAGCCTGAGGTTGTATGATGCATCGGGCTGGTAACAGCTGTGTTCACCTTGTCGGTATGAGTATGATTGCCCACCCAAAGGCTGCCGGCTCCAATAATCAGTAAGGCTCCTACGGCTGCAGCCACCTTCATGAATGGCAGACGGTTCCACCATGTGGCAGGGCGCATCTCTATGACGCGGGCTTCCGATTCTGGCAACAAGTCCATCATCTGATCCGTAAAGGATTCAAAATAACCTTCCGGAACAGAAAAATGATTGGCTTTACCAAACTTATCTATCAATATTTTTTCTTCTTTCTTCATACATCTTCTCTTTTTATTATATCTGACGTAACTGATTAGAAAAAGTTTAATCTTTATTCTCAAAATATTCCGTGATTTTTTTCACGGCCAGATGATACGATGCTTTCAGAGCTCCTTCACTGGTGTTCAGTATCTTGCTGATTTCTGAGTATTTCATATCTTCGAAGTATTTCATCGTGAAAACGGTGCGCTGAACTTCGGGCAGTTTAGAGACGGCTTCCTGCAGTTGGGCCTGTGTTTCATCGCCATCAAAATAGTTGTCTGCCAATAGCTGGTTGGCTACTCCAGCATTTTCTATCTCGCTGGCCATTCCCTCCTGCTTTCTTTTTCTGAGAAAGTCGAGCGATTCATTGACCGCAATCCTGTAAAGCCAGGTGCTGAGGGAAGATTTGCCCTGGAAAGTTTCCAAATTTTTCCAGGCTTTTAGAAAAACATTCTGCAAAACATCATTGGCATCTTCATGAGTGAGTACGATATGGCGAACCTTCCAATACAGTTGCTCACTGTATTGCTGCACCATGGCCGAGAACCCTTCCCTTCTGGTGGCAGGTTCCCGGAGCATGTAAACCAGTTCATTATCAGAAATACTCTTCATTTAACGGTAATTTTTTATGAGATATTGGTAAATGGCCTTGTCAAATCCATATACGTCAGGATATTCCGACCATCCTGCTGGAGTGTTTCCTTTCGTTGGATAGATGGTGTAATAAGCCAGAAACAAGGGTACTGCGGGTTCCACTTTGATGGAGCGGATGATTCTCTTCTTGTCGTTCAGCGAATCAGTCGTCATGCAGTAGTTGAGATTATCCAAAAACTTCTCGCTCTTGTCCTTCAGGATGAACTTAGCCAGTTCGAAAGGCTTTTCTACTCTTACGCAGCCATGGGATACTCCCCTATTCTGCTGCTTGAAGAAATCACGGCTGGATGTGTCGTGCAGATAGACTGAGAAGTTATTGTCAAATCTGAAGATCAGTCTGCCCAGACTGTTGCCCTTTCCGCCTCTTTGCACTACTGCGTACATCGGGTCGCGGAGCAGTCCTGCGTGTACTTGGTTCATGCTCAGTTCCTTTCCCGTCCGCCTGTCCATGACGTAAAATCCGCGGCGCTCGCAATAGGATCGGCTGAAGTAATGGATCATGTCTTTTTCGATGATGCTTCTCGGTACGATCCATACCGGATTCACATCCATGCGCTTGATGGTGCTGGTGAGCAAAGGAGTCTTGGTCTCCGTGGCTCCGCAACCGATGCGCATGGTGAGCGTATCCTTTTCATCAACGGCCATCAGATGGAAGGAAGGGATGTTCACCATGATGTATTTTTTGTGCTTCTGCGGATAGTCTTTCAGTCGCCATCTTGCCCGCTCCATGTTGCAGAACAGCTTGGCTTGCCAGTTTTTCGAGCCTTGTCCTGAGGCAAATTCCTTGGCCAGTTCACGGTAGAAAGTTCCTGCAGGCTGAATTTCGCTGAGGAAAACGGGAACGGAATCTTTCTCTATCTTGCGCAGGGCCATTTGATAAAAACCATCATCAGGCAAATCCATCTTGATGTCAAAAAGGCCTCTGTATCTTACCGGTCTGCGGATGGTGTCTGGTCTGTGCGGCTTGAGTGTGTCGAGCCTGTTGAGCAGAAAAGAAGGATTCGTGTAGCCAAATCTCTGTCCTGTAGCGTATCTCAGATAAGCCTTGGTCAGTTTGTATTCCAATCTGCCGAAGACGTGGTTGATGGGGTGCGCTTCGTCAAACCCCATCTCGCGTGTGATTTGGATGTCATTCTGGATGTCCTTTACGCAGAATCTGTTGGGTGAAAATCCCATTTCTCCTACGGTCTGAAGATATCTGAGCAGCGTGTCGGCCTGAGAGGTAAGGCCATGACGATTAATCCACAAGAAGTTGCCCTCCTGTCGATAATACTTTCTTGTGCGAATGTCTGCCGCCAGATCATCCTTGTCGTTTCTTATCAGGCTGTCTATGACATTTCTCACCTCCATCGAGCGGATAGACATACAGTCGTCTCCGAATTTCCGGTAGTCTTCAAGTGTCACATTTCTGGTAGTACAAACCACTTTTTCCTCACATGAAGAAAAGAGTTCACATGAGGAAAAGAGGAAAAGCAACAAGGACAAATTATATAAAATCCTCTTGATTTTCACATTTAATATTATCGTTTCACGCTAATTTTACGAGCTACAGAACCCACTTTCACAATGTAGCAATTGGCTGGAAGGTTCAACTCTATTCTCTTATCGCTGCTGTCGATTCTTCCTTCATAAACCTTTTGGCCTACGATGTTATAGACAGAAACGCTGAGTCCGGCAGCCCCGGTAATATGCAGTGCGCCATTATAGTAGCTGATTCCTACCTGGTTGAAGTCGATAGCATTGACTTCAATGATGGGGTCTGCAGCAGCCTTGAAATTGCCGCCCATCAGCATAGCTGAAGCGAACAGTATATAAAGTAATTTTCTTGTCATAAGCGCTTATTATTTATGAATTCATTTAATACTGCAAAAATAACAAAAAAAGTAGAACCTGCAGTCAAACAAGTCCTACTTTTAATATTATTTAATATAATAAATTACATGATTCCGTCAGCGCGGAGCTTCTCCTGCCATTTCCATGCAGAAGCCAATACATCCTCCAACTTAGTCTCAGCCTTCCAGCCCAAAACCTTGTTGGCCTTGGTGCAGTCGCCCCAGATCTTCTCAATATCACCCTCGCGGCGAGGACCATATTTCCAGTTCAGTTTCACGCCGGTAGCCTTCTCGAAAGTCTCTACGATTTCCAGGGTAGAGTTACCGTTGCCAGTACCGATGTTGAAGTACTCGATAGGCTCCGTCTCCTTGTCCAGTACGCGAGCCATTGCAGCTACGTGAGCCTTGGCCAAATCCACTACATAGATGTAGTCGCGGATGCAGGTTCCGTCAGGAGTATCGTAGTCATTGCCGAAAATGGTAAGTTCCTTGCGAATGCCCATTGCAGTCTGAGTAACGTAAGGGATGAGGTTGTTTGGAACGCCGTTTGGCAACTCGCCGATTTCAGCAGATGGGTGTGCGCCGATAGGGTTGAAATATCTCAGCACGATGCTCTTGATGTTAGCACCGCTGTGGATGTAGTCAGCGATAATCTGTTCGTTGATTTCCTTGGTGTTTCCATAAGGAGAGGTAGCCTTCTGATGAGGAGCCTCTTCGGTAACAGGAAGGTTCTCTGGCTTTGGCTGACCATAAACGGTACAGCTGGAAGAGAAGATGATTCCCTTGACATTGTACTTAGGCATCAGCTCCAGGAGATTGATGAGCGATACGATATTGTTGCGGTAATAGAGCAATGGCTTCTGCACGCTCTCGCCTACTGCTTTGCTGGCAGCGAAATGGATAATACCCTCGATAGCTGGATATTTCTGGAATACAGCCTCTGTGGCAGCCTTGTCACGCAAATCCACCTGCTCGAAAGCTGGGCGAATACCTGTAATCTTCTCAATGCCGTCCAATACTTCAATCTTAGAATTTGAAAGATCATCTACAATCACTACGTTATAGCCTGCCTGTTGCAACTCTACTGTAGTATGGCTTCCTATGAAACCAGTACCACCTGTCACCAAAATTGTCTGTTTCATTTATTAGAGTTTTGTTTCGTTGAATAATTGATTTCTGTGGGCAAAAGTACTCTTTTTTCTTGAAACGACAAAATAAATGCGGAAATTTTTCGTGTAAACCAACAATTTTCTTTTTATCACATGGATTGTGACGGATTTGAAATGATTTTGATGGATGCTTAATAATAGGAAACGTTTCAGATTTCGTCCCCTCTCTACAAAACTATAATAATTCTTAAAGAAAGAACCACGTATCAGATTTTTTTTCTACCTTTGTATTTTAAAAATTTTAATATCATTCATTAAATACGAGAAAAATATGGCAAAGTATTTCGCAGAATCAGAATTGATTATCAATGAAGACGGCAGTTGCTTCCATCTTCATTTGCGCCCAGAACAAGTGGCTGATAAGGTTATATTAGTTGGCGACCCTGGCAGAGTGGCTCTCGTTGCCTCCCACTTTGAGGAGAAGGAATACGAGGTCTCAAGCCGTGAGTTCCATGCCATTACGGGTACTTATAAGGGAAAACGCATCACCGTGCAGAGTACGGGTATCGGATGCGATAATATAGATATTGTGGTCAATGAGTTGGATGCTTTGAAGAACATCGACTTCAAGACCCGCACCGAGAAACCTGAGCACACCACCCTCACACTCGTGCGCATCGGCACCTGCGGCGGTTTGCAGCCAGAGTGTCCGGAAGGCACCTTTGTGGCTTCACAGAAGAGTATCGGTTTCGACGGACTCATCAATTTCTATGCCCGCCGCAATGAGATCTGTGACCTCGAGACAGAGGCTGAATTCAAGCGCCAGGTGAAGTGGATAGACCAGATAGGAAATCCATACTGCGTAGATAATAATAAGGAGTTGTTGGAACAGATTGCAGCCGATGATATGGTGAGAGGAATTACCATTGCCTGTGGCGGATTCTATGGCCCTCAGGGCAGAGAACTCCGTGCTCCGCTCGCCGATCCGGAACTTAATGCAAAGATTGAGGCATTTGAGTATAAAGGATTACGTGTCAACAACTTCGAGATGGAAAGCTCTGCGCTTGCTGGTCTTTCTCTGCTGCTCGGTCATAAGGCTTTAACCTGCTGCATGGTAATAGCCAATCGCCGCGCCAAGCGTGCTAATACAGGATATAAGAGTACGATCGACAATCTGATCAAGGTGGTACTCGACAGAATTTAGTTGAAAGGTAAAAGGCTTTTTTAAAGGTAAAAAAGTAAAAAGGTAAAAAGGTAAAAAGCAAAAAGGTAAAAAAGTACAAATAAAAAAAAAGTACAAATTTAAAAGGGAAATATATAAAAGGATAGATAAATGACAAACTCAGAAGAATGTATTTGCGCCCTTGCCACTCCAGCTGGAGGCGCCATCGGAATCATCCGACTCAGTGGTAGTGAAGCCATCCGTCTTACAGACAAGGTGTTCGTTTCTGTTAGCGGGAAGCAACTGTCTGCCGCTAAACCCAACACCCTTCACTATGGAGAAATCAAAGACAAGGATGGTCATACGATAGATGATGTCTTAGTGAGCGTGTTCAGAGCGCCCCACAGTTATACGGGCGAGGATTCCACGGAGATTTCCTGTCATGGTAGCCGATACATTCTTCAGCAAGTTCTTCAGCGCCTCATAGAGGTAGGTTGTCGCCAGGCAGAACCGGGCGAATATACCCGTCGTGCCTATATGAACGGCAAGATGGACCTCTCGCAGGCTGAGGCAGTGGCAGACCTGATAGCTTCTACCAACAAGGCGACCCATCAGATGGCACTCAGCCAGTTGAAAGGACATTTCAGCAGTGAATTGACCCTTTTGCGCGAAAAACTCCTGAAGATGACCTCCCTGCTCGAACTGGAATTGGACTTCAGCGATCATGAGGAACTGGAGTTTGCCGACCGCAGCGAACTGCGTGCCTTGGCTGCGGAAATAGAAAAGAAGATTACCACCCTCGCCCATTCCTTTGAGACCGGAAATGCGCTGAAACAGGGCGTTCCTGTGGCCATCGTGGGCAAGACGAATGTAGGCAAGAGCACCCTGCTCAACCGCCTGCTGCATGAAGAAAAGGCCATCGTGAGCAATATCCACGGCACTACCCGAGACGTCATAGAAGATACGACCCTTATCGACGGAATCACCTTCCGCTTTATCGATACTGCTGGAATCCGCAAGACGGACGATGTGGTGGAGAACATCGGAATCGAGCGCACCTATCAGAAGATGGAAGAGGCCAAGATAGTGATCTGGCTCCTTGATGCGCAGCCTACGGAAGCGGAAATAGAGGATATGAAGGAGAAGAATCAGGGCAAGAAACTGCTGATGGTTTTCAATAAAATCGATGAGATTTCATTTGATAAGGATGTGCTTTCATCAGATGAGAATAGTCAGCCTTCATCTTCCATTTCATTGTCAGATGAGAATGTTTCTATCTTGAATATCAGTGCCCGTACAGGCGAAAACGTTTTAGATTTGGAGCAGGCTCTCGTCAGGGCAGCCGACATGCCGGAGATTACGGAGAACGATGTAATTGTGACGAGTGCCCGCCATTATGAAGCATTGCTCCGTGCCGACGAATCCCTCTCCCGAGTATTGGAGTCAATGGACATGGGCATGAGCGGCGACATCATAGCCGAAGACCTCAAGATGGTGCTGGAGGAATTGGGAGAAATCACCGGTGGACAGATAAGCAGTCAGGAAACGCTGAATAATATCTTCAAGCACTTCTGCATCGGAAAGTAACCCCCTGGACAGCACTAAAACGAACATTTTTATAACTGCTTGCAAGCCACCTACTTAGGTGGCTTTTTTCGTCTTAACACATTCCATTTGTAATTTGCTGAAACCAATATTTTGGTGTATTTTTGGCTCAAATATGATGCCAAGAAAAAAGACCAAACACTTTCTGCCAAAGATATGGGGTTCTACAGACATAAAAACTTGCCATCGAATCGCACTCCTTATCTCATAGACAATGTGGTAGAGGCAATACTGCTAAGGCAGCTATCAGAGCACTTGGCTGTGGAACAGTTACTTCATTTGCGATGAACGACACTCTTCTACAAAGAGAAGAAACCAGAAGTCTTCGCCGATAACACAATTATAAAGATCTGAACTTTCGCATATCAGGAAGTTAAAGGAGTTAAGGAAGTTAAGGAGTTAAGACGTATGTCTTGCAGCTTAATAACT
>OOCG01000525.1_pt1 | contig 25516 bp, 20 predicted proteins | sample 1671521 | NCBI WGS metagenome assembly OOCG01 (sample SAMN06348165, study PRJEB24527) | human gut metagenome | biome: human gut; feature: ankylosing spondylitis patient; material: feces | host: Homo sapiens | place: China | collected 2015-10
TGACTTCTGCAGTTCCAAGAGCGCAGACCGTAAGTGGTTCAATCCTCTGGTATGTCTCTTGATGGTGGCTCACATTGTCATCAATATCTTCCCAACAGAAGCCACAGAGGCATTTGGCGGCATGTACACAACAGGTCCTGCTGTCGGTGTCTTGAAGACTATCCTTGCTCTCGGTACCCTCATCGTGTTGGTACAGGCCAAGGAGTGGTTGAGCCGTAAGGACACAGCCTTCAAGGAGGGTGAGTTCTATATGTTGATTATCTCTACCTTGCTTGGTATGAATATGATGGTAAGTGCCAACCACTTCCTCCTGTTCTTCCTCGGTCTTGAGATGGCATCTGTGCCAATGGCTTGCTTGGTAGCATTCGATAAGTATCGTCACAATTCAGCTGAAGCTGGTGCTAAGTTCATCCTTACTGCTACATTCTCAAGTGGTGTGATGATTTATGGTATCTCTTTGCTTTATGCTGCTTGCGGTACTTTGTATTTCGATGATGTTGCAAAGGTTATCTCTGCATCTCCATTGACCATTGCTGGTATGGTGTTCTTCTTCAGTGGTTTGGGCTTCAAGATTTCCTTGGTTCCTTTCCACTTCTGGACAGCTGATTCATATCAGGGTGCTCCAACTACAGTTACAGGTTATCTCTCTGTAGTTTCTAAGGGTGCTGCTGCATTTACTCTCTGTGCTATCCTCATGAAGGTATTTGCTCCAATGGTAGAGTACTGGACTGTATTGCTTTACATCGTCATTGTACTTTCTATCACTATCGCCAACCTCTTTGCTATCCGTCAGAGTGACTTGAAGCGTTTCATGGCATTCTCTTCTATCTCTCAGGCAGGTTACATCATGTTGGCTGTGGTTGGTAACTCAGCAATGAGCATGACAGCTCTGACATACTATGTATTGATTTATGTAGTTGCCAACTTGAGCGTGTTTACCATTATCTCAGCTGTTGAGGAGCACAACAATGGTACAGTTATGATGGACAGCTACAACGGTTTGTACAAGACCAATCCACGTTTGGCATTCCTGATGACATTGGCTTTGTTCTCATTGGGTGGTATTCCTCCATTTGCAGGTATGTTCTCAAAGTTCTTCGTGTTTATGGCAGCCGTTCAGGGTGCAGATATTCACACCACTCTTGGAGCATGGGCTTATGGCGTAGTATTCATCGCTTTGGTTAACACCGTATTGAGCTTGTACTACTACTTGCTTATCGTGAAGGCAATGTTTATCAAGCACAGCGATAATCCGCTGCCTACTTTCCAGAGCGCTTGCTCAACAAAGTTGGCGCTTGCCATTTGCACAGTAGGTATCGTTGCATTCGGTATCTGTTCATGTGTATTCGATTGGATTTCTGTAGCAGCTAATGCATAACATCATTAAGGTATAGAATTCTTATCAAGAAGAAAATACAGATTTAATATAAAAAAGGATGGGGCTCCATGATAGAATCTCATCCTTTTTTTGTATTTTTGCACCATGAAAAAGCTTTTTAGATCATTACTATATATTATCATGATGCTGGGGTTGGCATTAGTTCCCGACTTCTGGTTGTGGTTTGATGCCGTTTCTACTTGGCCTTTAGCTTTGGCAGTAGCCTGGTGGATACCATCAGCTTTGCTTCTTCTGGCAGAAACAGGACTGCAATTTGGCGTATATCATAGACTTTCTGTAAGGGTGCTTTTTACGATGATTCTTTTTTCTGTGATGCCAAAGATTGTTTATATCCTTTTGTCTCTATTTTTGCCTTGGTGGGTAGCCATTCTTCCAGCCTTGTTTATGATAGGGGGATTCATATTTGGTTTCACGAAGGGATGGAGAAAGTTGGAAGTGAAACAGATCACCTATTCGTCACCGGATTTACCTCCCTATTTTGATGGTTATAAGATACTGCATTTCACGGATTTTCATTTGGGTACTTTTCCCAAAGATACGGATTTCGTAGAAAAAGTGGTGGAATGTGCCAATAATGAAGGTGTTGAACTGATGGCTTTTACTGGAGATTTAGTCAATAACTCTGCTACAGAAGTAGCTCCATATCTGGAAACATTAAAACAACTTCATGCTCCCGATGGAATCTATTCGGTATGGGGAAATCATGATTATTGTGAGTATGATAACAATCATACCATTGGCGCTTTAAAGCGAAACCGCAAAAAACTTTTCGGATTTCAGAAGGAGTTGGGCTGGACTCAGTTGATGAATGAGCATGTTACCTTATCGCATGGACTGGCAAGTATTGAGATAATAGGAGTAGAGAATGCTGGAAATCCACCTTTCTCTAATCGTGCCAACTTGAAAAAGGCAATGAAAGGAATCGTAGATAAGAAAGCTTTCAAAATACTGTTGACCCACGACCCACATCATTGGCGCAAGGAGGCTCTGAAGGCTGGCATACATCTTACCCTTTCCGGTCATACCCATGCAGGCCAGATTCTCATAGGTAAATTGACACCAGCCCGTCTGGCTTTCAAGGAGTGGGGAGGTATTTATAGGCGGGGTGCCCAGATGCTCTATGTATCCGCAGGTATCGGTGGTTCTTTCCCTTTCCGTTTGGGAGCATGGCCTGAAATGACCGTCATCACATTGAAAAGAAAGTTATAAAATAGCGATTTCCTTTCAAAAAGTTTATCAATTGTTTGGAAGTTATTTAGAAAAACGTTATTTTTGCATAAGAGTAGAGTTATATTATATAATTCAGTCAATTTAGGAGTTTTTTAAATCAAAGAGAAGATGAAAAGTTTAAAGAATCTTGCCCTTGTGGCAATGACATCATTGGTGTTGGCTTCCTGTGGAACCACCCAGCAAGTACCACTGACAGGTCGTACTCATCGTATTTCAGTTTCTGATGAGCAGGTGTTGAGCCTCTCTAATCAGGAATATACAAAGTATATGGCTTCGGCTAAAAAATCCACGAATGCTACTCAGACCGCTATGGTCAGAAGAGTAGGTCAGAGATTGGCAACTGCCGTAGAAACATATTTGAAGCAGAATGGTTTTGCTAATGACTTGAAGAATTATTCCTGGGAATTTAATCTGGTGCAAGACAATAGTGTCAATGCTTTCTGTATGCCAGGCGGTAAAATCGTAGTTTATGAAGGATTGCTCCCTTATACCCAGAACGAGACTTGTCTTGCCATAGTTCTTGGTCATGAAATTGCACATGCTGTGGCTAAACATAGTGCCGAGCAGTTGAGTAAGCAGCAGAATCAGCAGATTGGTACTAATGTTTTAGGCAGTGTTCTGAATCAGGCTGTGGGAAGTGGTGTAGGTGATGTGGCCAGTGCTGTTGCCGGTCAGTATTTCTTATTCCGTAACTTAAAGTATTCCCGTGACAATGAGACAGAGGCTGATTATATGGGTCTGATTTTTGCAGCGATGGCTGGTTATGATCCTCAGCAGGCTATTCCTTTCTGGAAGCGCATGTCCAGCGGTTCAAGTTCCAACAAGAGTGATATCTTCAGTGATCACCCTTCTGATGCTAAGCGTATTGCTGCTTTGGAAAAGGAGATGCCTACAGCTTTGCAATATTATAAGGCTGCTACTCCTGCCGTTACTTCTGTTAAGACTGTCAGAGCTTCGCAATTGACAAACAATAGAAAGGCTGCAGCGAAGAAGACTACAACAAGAAGACGTTAGACTATATAAAAATACTAACCATTCAAAATCATAGAATCATGATAGACTATATTTCTCAAAATCTTTGGCTTTTCTGGACCATTATTACAGTAGTGTGTCTCATCATGGAACTCTCATCTGGTGATTTCTATGTTACTTGTTTTGCCCTTGGTGCTCTGGTAAGTATCTGCCTGGCAGTGGCAGGTTTGCCTTTCTGGGTGCAGGTTATTGCCTGGGCAGTCTGTTCGGTATTGAGTATTTGGCTCATACGCCCTCATCTGGTTCATGCCATCCATCAAGGAGCTGATGACAGGAAAAGCAATGCTGATGCCCTCTTGGGACAGGTGGGTGAAGTGACGCAAACCATTGTTGCCGGTGATTACGGAAGAGTGAAATTGGATGGTGACGACTGGAAAGCAGAGGCACCATCTTCATCTGTGAACATCGAAGTGGGAACAAAGGTAAAGATAGTCGGAAGAGAGTCTATTATTCTGGAAGTTGAAAAGCTGTAAAAAGCATTTCTTAGTCAATTTTCATTTATTATTAACTAATCAATACATACAATTATGAGCATCGGTATCTACGTGTTAATTGTTATTGTGGTTCTTGCACTTATCATCGTCAAGAAGACCATTGTCATCATTCCTCAGAGTGAGACCAAGATTATAGAGCGTCTCGGTCGTTATTATGCGACTTTGAAACCAGGTATCAATATCATCATACCTTTTATCGATCATGCCAAGGATATCGTTTCCCAGCGCAACGGACGTTATACCTATAGTAATAGCATCGATTTGCGTGAGCAGGTTTATGATTTCGCCCGTCAGAATGTAATCACGAAGGATAATATTCAGATGCAGATTAATGCCCTCCTGTATTTCCAAATTGTAGATCCATTCAAGAGTGTGTATGAAATCAATAATTTGCCAAATGCTATCGAGAAGTTGACACAGACTACACTCCGTAATATTATAGGTGAGATGGAACTTGACCAGACTTTGACATCCCGAGATACCATCAATACCAAATTACGTTCTGTATTGGATGATGCTACCAATAAGTGGGGTATCAAGGTAAACCGTGTTGAGTTGCAGGATATTACTCCTCCTGAGAGTGTGCTTGTTGCTATGGAAAAGCAGATGCAGGCAGAACGAAACAAGCGTGCTACCATTCTGACTTCTGAAGGTGAAAAGGAAAAACAACGTTTGCTTTCTGAAGGTGAGAAGGCTGCTATTGTCAACAAGGCTGAAGCTGCAAAACAGCAGGCTATCCTGAATGCCGAAGGTGAAGCTACTGCACGTATTCGCAAGGCAGAAGCCGAAGCGATTGCTATCCAGAAAATAACTGAGGCAGTAGGGCAGTGTACCAATCCTGCCAACTATCTCTTGGCACAGAAATATATTCAGATGATGCAGGAGGTTGCAGAAGGTAAGAACAATAAGGTGGTTTATTTGCCATACGAGGCCACAAACCTGTTGGGTTCAATTGGTGGAATCAAAGACCTCTTTAAGGGATAAAGCCGAACCTGATGAAGCCCCTTTCCTCAGATAACTTATATATACTTTATATCAAGTAAAACTTTATGAAAAAGATTTGTATTGTAGCAGGAGCAAGACCAAATTTTATCAAGGTAGCTCCACTTATCAGAGCTATCGTATCAGCAAAAGACAGTGGTCATGATATCGGCTATCAACTGGTCTATACAGGAATGGAGGATGATCCTACGTTGGAAAATTCTCTGTTTGAAGACTTGGAGATAGCGAAGCCGGATGTTTATCTGGCTGTGGACTGTGAGAATCTGAATGAACTTACAGGTCATGTCATGGCTAAATTTGAAAAATATCTCCAGGAAAATCCTGCGGATGTGGTTGTAGTGGTGGATGACTTGGCTTCTACCATGGCAGTAGCCATCGTAACTAAGAAACAAGGCATTCAATTAGCCCATATTGCAGCGGGTACCCGCAGTTTCGATATATCGATGCCTAAGGAAATCAATCGTCTTGTCATTGATGGTCTCTCTGACATCCTCTTTACTGCAGGTATTTCAAACAACAGTATTGCCAATAAGGAAGGTGCTGAACTTTCCAAGGTATATATGGTAGGAAATATTCTTATCGATAACATCCGTTTCCTGAAGAACAAGATGTCTCGCCCATCACTGATGGATGAGCATGGATTGGAAGATGAGAAGTATCTTGTTCTGACCATCAACCGAAAAGTTTTGCTTGCCGATAGAGATAAGTTGAATGCCTTACTCTTTGTGATTGATGCGGAGGCTCGAAAGGCTGGTGTCAAGGTGATAGCTCCTTTGAGAGGTAAGGCCTTGGAGGTCGTACTGTCTTTCCAAACCCATCAGGCATTACATGATCACCATACAGGAATAGAGATTGTTTCTCCACAGGCTTATCTCGATTTCTGTTATCTCATAGCTCATGCTCAGGGTGTCATCAGCGATTCTGGTAATGTGGCAGAAGAGGCTACGTTTAATGGTGTACCTTGTATTACGCTCAATAATTATACAGAGCATATTGAGACGGTAAAAGTGGGAACCAATGAACTGGTAGGAGAGGATGCTGAGATACTTGCTGCCATGTTGCAGAAAATCTTCAAGGGTGAATGGAAGAAGGCTGGTATTCCTGACCGCTGGGATGGTCGTTCTGCAGAACGTATCCTTCAGATCCTTTGTGATTAAGTATAGAGATAAGTTATGTAGGTTTTATATCATTGATTTTCAAACCAATATGAAAAAAAAATAAGAGTGTGATGAAGTTTTCCATCACACTCTTATTTTTTTGTCTTTATAATGGATTTTATATTACTGTTTGGAATGGTTTTCGTTCGGGTTCGGATAATTGTATCTGTCAAAATAATCCATTCCCTTATTATTATACCATACACCCTCCACATTGATTCCGATGGAGAAATTCTTGTTGACATTGTACTTCACGCCTGCACCTAAGACATTGGCTCCTGGCATTCCCATACTATATCCGAAAGGCATGGTTCCACCCATTCCCCATAAACCGGGATAATAGCCTAATCCGTAGCCGCCATATCTGCCATAACCATAGGGACCATATCCAGCATAGCGATTGTAGAAGTTATCATAGTTGTTGCTGATGCTGAGTTGTCCATATACATAAGCTTCCCAATGCTCATTGAATTTATAGCCCATGATGGCATAAAGTCCAACGTCACGATAGCTGTCGCTTCCCCAGAAAGTATTGTTGAAATATCCGCCTCCTGCAATCCAGAGTTTTCCATCTTTAGAGAGAGGAGCCAGATAAGTGGCATTGATATTCTGCGAGAATCCGCCTTTATGAGGCAGGCCTTTTCCGAAAGTTGCAAATGCTGAAGCACCTAAGGAAACATTCAGTCCTTTGTGCAGACCATAGCCGTACTCCAATCCCTTGTTTTCATCTAAACCGCTTAGAGGAGATAAGTTGGATTTTTCTTCAGATAAAGATTTCTGTTCTTCATTCCAAGAAGGTGAACTGACTGTATATTTCACGTTCTTCATTGGTTTTCCCTGATAAATCATCTTTTGACCGGCTTGCATGATGGTGTCACCAGGCAATAACCAGTCTGCTCTCGGACTATCTGCGCTGTGCAGTGGACCGAAAGTTAAGGTTTGTGCCTGTGCTTGAGCAATGCAGAAACCAAAGAGTGATATCAGAGTTATGATATATTTCTTCATATTCCGTACTTGTTTTATTTTGCAAACTTACAATTTTTTCTTGTATTTCTATCAGGCTTTAATATAAAACAACAAAAAATAGGCTTGCTTTACTTAAAAAACAAGCCTATTATATAATAATGTAAAAATCAGGACTATTCCGGACCTTTACTTTCCGTTTATCAGAAGAATTAGTAAGCGAACAGAGGATAGTCCTTCATAGTCTCATTTACTTTTTCGCGAACTCGAGCGATGACCTTCTCGTCCTCTGGGGCATTCAAAACTTCCTCAATAAGTTCAGCAATCAGGTGCATCATGTCTTCCTTAGCACCACGAGTAGTCATGGCAGCTGTTCCGAGACGAATACCTGATGTCTGGAATGCAGAACGAGAGTCGAATGGAACCATGTTCTTATTGACAGTGATATCTGCTGCAACAAGTGCATTTTCAGCAACTTTACCTGTCAAGTCAGGATACTTAGAGCGCAGATCGACAAGCATAGAGTGGTTGTCTGTACCACCGCTGACAATACCGAATCCACGACCGATGAGGTCTTCTGCAAGTACAGCTGCGTTCTTCTTAACCTGAAGTGCATAATCTTTCCAAGATGGTTGCAGGTTCTCATTGAATGCAACTGCCTTGGCAGCGATGACATGCTCCAAAGGTCCACCTTGCTGTCCTGGGAATACGGCAGAGTTGAGCAACATACTCATCTTCTTTACCTCTCCCTTCTTGGTAGTCAGCCCCCAAGGATTATCAAAGTCTTTACCCATCAGGATGATACCACCACGAGGACCACGGAGAGTCTTGTGTGTAGTAGAAGTAACGATGTGGGCATACTTCAATGGATTATCCAACAGACCAGCTGCAATCAAACCAGCAGGGTGAGCCATATCAATCATCAGCAAGGCGCCTACCTCATCAGCAATTTTGCGCATGCGGGCATAATCCCACTCACGGCTATAGGCACTACCGCCACCGATGATCAACTTAGGTTTATGCTCAAGAGCCAATTTCTCCATTTCGTCGTAATCAACTCGGCCTGTCTCTTTGTTGAGGTTGTAACCGATAGGGTTGTAGAGAATACCAGAAGTATTGACGTGGCTACCATGAGAAAGGTGGCCACCGTGGTCGAGATTCAATCCCATGAAAGTATCGCCAGGTTTGAGAACTGCGAGCAAAACGGCTGCATTAGCCTGTGCTCCAGAGTGCGGCTGAACATTGGCATACTCAGCACCGAAGACTTTCTTGACACGCTCGATGGCAAGGTTCTCTACGATATCAACAACTTGGCAACCGCCATAGTAACGTTTGCCAGGGAGACCTTCTGCATACTTGTTGGTCAAGTATGAACCCATAGCTTTCATCACTTCTTCACTTACGAAATTCTCTGAAGCAATCAGCTCCATACCTTTCAACTGACGCTGATGCTCTCTCTCAATCAGGTCGAAAATCTCTTGATCTTTTTCCATTGGCTCTTTTATTGTTAAGTTCTGTATTTATGAATTGCGGATGCAAAAATAAGCATTTTTCTTCAATACTCCAAATAATATGGAAGAAAAAGAAGAAAAATGCTTTCAAATTGTTACTTACAAAGTTCTACCTTGCCTAATTGTTGCTCTTTATCGCAATAGTGGCAGCGGATAATTCCGAGTGCAGCATCTACTGTGTGGAAGATAGTTGCCATTGGCTCATTGTTGGTGATACACTTAGGATTGTTGCATTTTACGATGCCTTTGAGTGTATCAGGAGTCTTCACGGTCTTTTTCTCCACGATTTCATAGTCCTTGATGATACTCAGACCGATGTTAGGAGCAACTACAGAAAGGCGGTTAATTTCCTCATCACTGAAATACTTGTTGGCAACCTTGATGATTCCCTTTTTGCCGATTTTCTTGGAAGGCAAGTTGTAGCCGATAGTGACAGGAGTGTCCATCTTTTCCAACTGGAGCAGGTTGACAACCTGATAGGTCTTCTCGGCTGGTATGTGGTCGATTACGGTACCGTTTTCGATAGCCGCAACTACGAGTTGATTCTTATTGTTTCCCATAATAACATTAATCACTAAACATTAAACATTACTCAATCACGGTCTTATCATTCTTGATGTCATCGAGTGTGATGCCGAGGCAGTGACAGAAGATGGCTTCTCGTGCATAGAGACCATTTTGAGCCTGCTGGATGTAGTATGCATGTGGGTCGTCATCCACATCGTATGCAATTTCATTTACGCGAGGAAGTGGGTGCATGATCTTCATGTTTTCCTTAGCCTTGCTGAGCATTTCGCGTTTGAGGATATATACGTTCTTTACTCTTTCGTATTCCATCAGATCACTGAAACGCTCCTTCTGTACACGTGTCATGTAGAGAATGTCGGCACCAGCGATGACATCCTCGTTGAAATCTTCGTGCTCCACATACTTAATGTTGTGCTGCTGGCAGTACAACTTATATTCCTGTGGCATAGCGAGTTCCTTAGGAGCGATAAAGTGGAATGTAGGATTGAAATGGCGCATGGCCGTGATGAGGGAGTGAACTGTACGTCCGTACTTCAGGTCGCCTACCAGATAAATATTGAGGTTCTCCAAAGTACCTTGTGTTTTATAGATTGAGTAAAGGTCGAGCAAGCATTGTGATGGGTGCTCATGGGCTCCGTCTCCGGCATTGACGATTGGCACAGGAGCAACTTCGCTTGCATATATGGCAGCACCTTCGATGAAGTGGCGCATAGCGATGACATCAGCATAGTTGCTTACCATCAGGATGGTATCCTTGAGAGTCTCACCCTTTGTCGTGCTGGATGTCTTGGCATCAGAGAAACCAATGACACGTGCGCCAAGGCGGTTGGCTGCTGTCTGGAAACTGAGTTGGGTACGAGTGGATGGTTCGAAGAAAAGGGTTGCTACAACCTTTCCCTTCAACAGCTCCCTGTTAGGATGCTTTTCAAACTCTTGTGCCATTTCCAAGAGATACATGAGTTTCTCCTTGGAAAGGTCTGCAATCGTCACAAAATTATGTTTTTCCATTGTAAATTTGATTGAATTGTTCTGAAATCGCCTCCAAAGTTACATATATTTTTTGGCTTTTCATTCATTTCCTCTGAAAGTTTTAGGTTATTTTGCACATCGTCTTTCATTGTTATCATGTTTTTCTCCAATTCCTTTTCCAATCTCAAACTTTTTGTCTATCTTTGCACTCACATGACGAATAAAAACATAGCATCATGAAGATGGTGAATATGTTTACCTATTATATACATAAGAGATAGGAAATATTCGGTAGATATTAACATCATAAAGTACAAGATAACTATGCCAAAAGCAACAGGTTCGATACATTATATAGAACACCGTTCGCCGATGAAAGACGAGACCGGCGAATATTTGATTCATCCTCAGTTCGTTTATAGCGATATTTATGATTTCAAGGATATGACAAAAGGGATGCGGCATCATCATCAGATGACGCCAGCCCAATTTGTGGCAGCCATCGAATCCATCAAGGACGAGACGATGTTGGCTCTCTCCCAAGGTATGGAAGTGAAGATAGGAAATATGCTTGTCATTCGTCCGAAGCTAAAGTTACGGGAACATAAGGATGAAAATGGTAATTATTATCACAAGGTTTATCATGAAGGTGAGCGCATACCTGCCAGTGAGGTAGTATGTTCCGGTTTTGAGGTGCGAACCACCAAGGAGTTTGACAAGGACTTTTTCATAGAGTATGATAGTAAATGCAGCCGTAGTCCTTGGAAAACAAAAGCTTTTGCGCAAGACCCGGAGCAAGAATGGCAGGTTATCACCAGTTATTGCAAGGAACATGGTTTTATAACGGTCAAGAACTTCCGTCTTTTGTTGGGCGTAGCTGACTATCATGCTCGCCAAGTGCTTGATGGTTATTGTGAAGGAGATTTACCGAAGATGGTTCGCGAGAAGGTGGGTGCCACTTATTTGTATCGTGTAATAGGGGAGTGAAATCATGCGATTGTAGAGTAAAAGGTATATTGCTTAAGAGTAATTACCAATGCTTATGGGATGAAACTGATACTCCCAACCTTTAGTACATTCGTAAAAAGAGTTTTTGGCGGCTGTCAAAAACTCTTTTGATTATTCTCGAAAGCTCTTGTGACGGTAGTGAAAAACTATCAGAACATTACTTTATGTGTGAATCTCTTCTACTACGCTTGTGGCATATTGTTCAATGTCAACCTCTGTTTGGGATAAGAAACAATGAAGTGGTACTTTATAAAAACGTTACAGACAAGCGATTTTTTAGTTAAATAAACGTAAAAGCGCATTCTTTCTTTCCTTATTTTGAACTATTTTTTCTTGTTTTTAATTTATTTCTGTATTTTTGCATTTAATTTAAGTGTCAGGTGTTGTTGTATAAAATAAGACACTTTGTGACAACATCTTCAACTGAAATACGTTATAAAATGGACGCATTGCCTAATGCTGACACCCGACGAGGCGGTAAAAATCCCTCCTGTGCTGGACTTATCTCCTGCACCTCCCCCGAAGTTCAAGGTCTAAAGACCGAGAACTCCCATACAGGGGTGTCCTCGGATTATGTGCCAAATGGAAAGAAGCAATGGTTTGTTCTGCGAGCAACTTATGGTAGAACAGAAAAAGCTCTTGAATATTTTCAAGCCAAGAATATAGAGACATATTTGCCTATGCATTATGTCATTAAAGAAATAAATGGGAAGCGGAAACTCGTTCATGAGCCTTTGCTTCCCAATCTTATTTTTGCATATATGACTCGCGAGAAGTCGCATGAGTTTGTAAAGAAGCCATCCGTTACTGCTTCTTGGCTTAAATACTATACAGACAAAACTAAAGAAGTAGAGAAAGATACAGGAAAGAACCCTCCTGTTACGATTCCTGACAATGAAATGCTAAATTTCATCAAACTGACAAGTGTGAATAGCGAGCACATCATGGTGTTGCCGCCAGAACGTTGCCATTTCAAAAGCGGCGACTTGGTGAGAGTGATAGATGGTCCGTTTACCGGAGTCGTTGGACGTGTTGGTAGAGCTGCAGGTCAACAGCGAGTGTTTGTCGTTCTTGAAGGTGTTTGTACTGTGGCAACAGCCTATGTACCAAATGACTTTATTCAAATTATTGAAACATTTTAAGCTTAAAAGAAACTAGTCATGCAATATACTGAATTTATCCATCCAGAAGATGCTGCAGCACTGAAGGCATTAAAGGCCATACCAATGCTTTCGACAATAGTGAAGAAAGTTATGGACATAGGTGCAGAGCAGTTACAGACAGGATTAAATATGGCCTCAAAGGTAAAGCTCTCTCCCACACAATTGCCTCGGCTCTATAATATTCTGCCACCAATATGTGAACAGTTGGAAATTAAGGAGCCTGAATTCTATCTGGAAATGAATCCTGCTCCCAATGCTTATGCCTTTGGCGATACACAGACAGCGATCACCATTACATCAGCTTTGGTTGACATGATGTCGGAGGATGAACTAATTGGTGTCGTGGCACATGAATGTGGGCATATCGCATGTCGCCATATGCTTTATCATACATTGGCACAGATTATAGCCAATGCGTCAGGAATGTTTGAAACCTTGGCAAAGTTAGCAGTACCTATTCACTATGCATTGATGTATTGGCAACGCAAAAGCGAATTGAGTTGCGACCGTGCTGCGGCCTATATCGTTGGTCCGAAAGCTACGGCATCGATGTTGGCACGCTTGGCAGGTGGTCCGAAGTCTATCACCTCAGAACTCAACCTTGAAGAGCTAGCTGAACAAGCTGACCTCTATGATGCTTTCTGCAAAAACGGATTATGGAACAAGACATTGCAGACTTATGCCGTAATGGATCAAGACCACCCTTTCACTTCCGTTCGCGTCAGAGAAATGCTGAAATGGACAGAAAGTGAAGATTATCAATGTATGATAAAGAATAATCCTGTATGTCCTCATTGCCATAAGGCGATAGACGCTTCATGGAAGTTCTGCCAGCATTGCGGACATAAACTATAAACAAAGAAATACTTATATTATGAATATAGCTCCATTTTTAGCTAAAGCTTGTCAAGAACTTGACAAGGCGATGCAGGGAACTCTAGATGGTACCAAGATTGCATGCATCAGCGAGACTATTAGCGGTTATGCCATAGCTGCTGCTATAGCGAGTGGTGTGGCTGGAGTGGCTCCTGGATTTGCAGGAGTGGCTGCGGCATTGACCCAAGCTGGTTTCGTATGGGCAACATACGTCAAGATTAACAAGACGCTCGACATATCTATGTCGGAGAATACGGCAAAATTCATCGGCTCTGCCATCGTCACTAACTTGATAACAAGTGCTGGTGCTTTTGTCGCCGTACTCATAGGTTCGTCAATCGTTTCCATTATCCCTGGTGCCCAAGTCGTTTCTGTAGCCATGAATGCTGCCCTTGGTTATACCATAGTATATGTCTCTGCTATCATCTACCTGAAACTCATTACCCGAATGATGCAGCCAGACGGTACGCTAAAGGTTTCGGAGTCGGATGATACCAAGCACATTATCCGCGACATCATCAAGGAATCAAATATCAAGGATATGGTAAAAGAGGGCAAAGCTGCCTATAAGCAAGCAAAGAAAGATGGCAGCTTCGACAAGGCAAAGAACATCAAGAAATGTTCGAAATGCGGAGCGGAAGTGAAGGAAGGACAGAGGTTTTGTTCGGAGTGTGGAAGTATTTTATGAGTTTTATCGGATATGGACGATAAGATAGCGGTTTTACATGAAGAATAATAAATCTTTTATATGAAGTATGATATTTTTATTTCTTGCAAAAGTGAAGATTATCCTTTTGCTAGAAAGGTGTATCAATATTTAAGAGAACATAACTACCATGTTTTCTTGGCTGATACCGAATTAAGGAAAAAAGGCAATGCGGAATATGGTGAAATAATAGACGATGCTTTGGATTCAGCTATACACATGGTAATAATAGCTACCAAAACTGAATATATCCAATCTACTTATGTGAAAAGTGAATGGCGAACATTCATAGAAGAAAAAAGATCGGGAAGGAAAATGGGAAACATTGTTACTCTTATAGAGTTTAACATCTCTGAACTTCCTATTAGTTTAAGACATTTTCAATCGTTCAACATTAATTCGTATCAGCAAATTACAGATTACCTTCCTTTATTTATCAACAGAAAAGAATTTGCAAATGATTTCAATGTAAAATATGATAAAAATGACTTCCAAAATATCAAACCTCAATACAATGTAGCAGAACCTTTTCTGATGGCTATAGAAGACGTTTTTCATATAGTAGGGAGAGGAATGGTTGCAACAGGAAGAATAGGGGCAGGAAAAATAAGTGTAGGCGACACGTTAAATATTATACGATTTGGCGACAAAATTAAAGCCACATGTGTAGGTATTGAGCATAAACGCAAACTTATAGAATCTGCAGAAGCTGGAGAGAACTCTGATGTAGGATTGTTGCTTCGTGGTTTAGAACCAAATGATATTAAAAGAGGGCATGTGCTGACGAAATCTGAAAGTATTTCATCTAGTAAAAGATTCTCATGTGATTGTCTATTTTTCGATAAAATAATCTCACCAAGACTAACCTTCTATATTTTAACAATGGATGTGAGGGGAAACATTTCTTTCGCTTCTAATTCGAATATTCAATCATATGAAATTGTTCCAGCAATCATTTCTCTTGACATCCCAGCACCAATTATAGAGCATACTCATTTCGCTATAAGATACAAAGACAAAACAGTCGGAGTTGGAATAATAAAACAAAATTTGCCGTAAAACGCAAAAGTAACAGATTTTAAGTAAGTTAAAAGATTTATATCGCATAGAAATGACCGACCAAGAAATAATATCATCCCTCATCGCCCATGATCCTAAGGTGACGGCCCAATTCTTTTTCAAGGATTGCCGTCCATTGTTCCTTAGTGTCATCAGGCGAGTGTTCGGGACACAGATAGTTGATTACGACGAGATAATCAGCGAGTTATACATACTCCTTATGGAGAACGATGCGAAGAAGTTGCGCTCGTTTAATTTTGAAAGTACGCTCTATCAGTGGCTAAAGACCACTGCCATAAGACATTGCCTGTTGCTGAAAAGTAAGGCGAAGGTGATAGATGACGAGAGCCAAGAACCTCTTAACAATAGTCATCGTGCATATTCTTTGGTGGAAAGTTCGCAAGCACGAATGGATATGGAGACTTTATTAAGGCAGATGAAGAACCAACGTTACGCCTTGGTGATTCGTCTGCTGATGATAGAAGACAAGACGACGGAAGATGTGGCACGGCAACTGTGTGTGACCGTGGACAATCTCTATAATATCAAACGTAGAGCGATACAAGCTCTCACCGAAGTTGCACTTAAAGACAAAAAGCATTATGAACGATAAGCATATTATTATATCAGATGAACTGTTGTCTGCTTTCTTGGACGGCAACACTTCTGCTGAAGACACCATGCGTGTGTTGAAAGCTGCAGAACAAGATGAAAATTTACAGGAAATCATTCGCATTGCAAGTGAAGTGGATGAAGATATGGCAACCTTGAAACCTGCCATAACAAAACCTGTCCCCATGACTGCCATGGCAGCCAAACAGAAGGAAAACTATCTTTGCGATATAGAGTGTGAAGAGTTTATCCTCCATCAGTTTGGCATAGAGACGACCCACAAGACACTCCTTGACGAGGCTTACCGCAATTGCTGGTTGAAGGACAAGGGTATGCCCCTATATAATATAGGTAGACTCCTGGAGAAAAACAACCTGTCTGTCAGCCGTCGTTACGACTCTACAATCGAAGATATTGCTCGCCTTTTAGCCAATGGCAACCAATTGATAGCCGTAATTGACAACACTCAATTACGGCATGAGGTGGCAGAGGATACCACACAGCCCAATCATGCCGTAGCCATCAGTTCTATTTCTGCAGAATCAGATGAAATAACGCTCTTCAATCCTTATACAGAAGAGGAACTCACCACCTATCCCCTTTCGTCATTCGTTAAGGCTTGGTCACAATCCAACTATTACCTCGTTGTAGTGAACACCACCGACCGCTTTGTTTATGAGCCATACCCAATAAGTCTTGATGACGTACAGCTCGATGACGACCTCACCGAACTTCAAGAGGCAATCGCCGAGAATGCTCATGAGATATGGGCAAAGGCACGAACCGATCAAGGCTGGACATACGGACCTGAGCGTAATGACCAAAAGAAAGAGACTCCCGACATGGTGCCTTACTGCAATCTGCCAGAGAGCGAGAAACTGTATGACCGAGAGATGGCGATGCAGACGCTAAAGTTGGTCAAGAAGTTGGGATTTGAGATAAGAAAGAAATAGAAAGCGTATGTGTAGATCGTGTTTCGATTTGGTGATATTGATTCAGGACTGGTGCTATAGTCATTGCATTCTAAGAACATTGGCTTTTCTGCTGATATCAATAACAGTTTTGGGACTTTGGAAAAGGCGTCTACTGTCGCACAAGTATATGTCGGGCAAATCGTATCTGCTCCAAATCGTAGGAGCAGTGTTCAAATCAAAGTTGAGCATACTCTCTACATTTGCTATGCTATTCATCACCTTGTTGCTTATTCCGAAAATCGAAACAAGAGTGAGTATCCATAACTTCTCTTCACCTAATGGCATAATCTATAAAACGGGAGTGATTCTAGTAAGTTGTATATTGTTTGGCATCGCAACGTATATCATTACCAATCTCAACAAACTCTACAGTCTGCGAAAGCAAGAAACGAGAATCACAGTTAGCCAGATAATTCTACTTGTCATATTCGGCATCTGCCTGACCTCAATAGTTTTTGCTCTCGGAATAAAGAAAGACGACAACAGCTTTATAATTATCTCCACTTTCGGTGCCGTGCTCGGCTGGATATTCCAAGACACTATAAAGAGTGTTGCGGCTTTTTTCTACCTAAGAGCCAATGGACTATTAAAAATCGGCGATTGGATAGAAGTGAAGAGTCATGGTATCAATGGCATTGTGCGCTCCATCACCCTCACTACCGTACAGATAGAGAATTGGAACACCACCACTTCCGCTTTTCCTGTATATATTCTGCATGCTGAGCATTTCAAGAACAACCAACGAATGCTTGACGGCAAAACACATGGTCGACAGATGGCTAAGACTTTCATCATAGACACAGGATGGATACACACGCTCTCACACGAAGAGGCGTTTTACCTGAGAACGCATCTCGACACGGATGAGAGTTTCAAGCAATCGGCTATCGTACCAGGCGAGTTGAATATCCACGCCTTCCGCCGCTACCTTTATCACTGGCTTATGCAGAATACACATGTATGCCAACAGCCACGTCTGTTTGTTACATGGGAAGAACAGACCAGCGAGGGATTGCCACTGCACATACACCTGTTTATAAACGACACGAAATGGGAGGCTTTCGAGTGGCAACAGTCTGAGATAACCGAACACATCATCCAGTCTCTTGGAATGTTCAACTTGCAACTCTATCAAAGTCCTTCGGGATACGACGCTAGCAACAGCAACATTCACCTCACAGAGACTGAGGCAAATTATAGAAAGGTGTAAGACGATGGAAAATACTACTATAACAACAGGTGCAGACAAGCTTGACAATGTATTTAAGCAACTGAAAAGGCTGAAAGGCAACGAGTTTTTTTCAGAAGAGACCATCAACAATTGGAATAAGGCTCGTAAGTATGTACTTAATGTTCTTCCGAAAAAAGAAAGACACTCGCCGCTCAACGGTATTGGTTTCTCTCCATCCTCGAGCGAACATCTGCATGTTATTATCATCGGCATTTCAGACCTTATGCTATGCATTGCCCGACAGATAGCGCTAATAGCCCACTATCCCAACTTCAATGAAGATGGAGGAAGCAACCGAACGGTGATAACCATTCTCTACAAATCTTCCGACTTGGAGGAAAACAAGTCAAAATCCATCATTGACCATATATCTAAAGAGGAATACCTGTGCAATCTGACGTTATTGTGCAAGTATACCATTAAGAAATGGGATGGTGAGAAAGAGAGTGTAATAAAGAAAGAAAACAAAGACTCATTCATAGACGTAGAGCTTGAGCTGGTGGAAGTCAGTGCCCACGACTATAAAGAATATATGAACTGGAGAGGGTTTACAAGCAAAGACAACAATGACAATGCCTATACTATAGTAGTTGCCGAAGATGAGGTAAAAAATATGGTGCATACCGATAACCCCGACTACTATGAAACCATGCCGATAGCCCTCCACAATGCTATGCGAGCCAACATGGTTTATTATGTAGGGGCGGATATTGACAACCTTCCTCCAGACGATCCGAACACTGCGGAGCGTTACAGCCGTGCGCTACATTATTTCTGCTATCAGCAAAGTCCAGGTGATACACAAAAGAAATGGAATGGCTTCTTTAAAAAAGACGATAACGGAGAACCAACACAATGCGTTAGGAACCAGATAGAACTACGCAACCTGTTGTCGAACATCTTCTGCACTGATTGCTTTGAGTCGCGTTTGCGTTCGGTAGTGACGATAGATGCAATAAATGAAGAATTCGACAAAAGCATTTTTAGCAGTAGCAAACGGCTCTTCTCGTGGAGGAAACACCGCTGCGTGGAAAAATTCTATGAACTCGTAGAACAAGATGAAAACAATGATGCAGATGATGCAAAAAGGAAAGAGGAACTAAAGAAAAGGAAAAAGAAAAAGGGTCTAAAAGGCATAAAGGAAGTAAATCGCAAGATGTTTGATTGGTTTCTTCAATACGAATACCGCAAGGTGTTGCATATTGTGAAAGCCAACCTCACAGCTCTTGCCAAATGCGAGCATGCACGATGGAATGTGGAAAAACTGATTCTTGGCTTCAGTCCTCTTACAGACGAGGAAAGAGCAATAGACGAACTTAAGTTTGGCAAAGCAAGAGAGCAATACCGTAAGGGATTAAAAAAAGACTCCAAGTGCCCCAAGCACATTGACCTCTGCTCTTACCACGACCTGCAGCGCCGCAATCCTGCCGACATGAAATACGACTGTTTCCTAATGATGGCTATGGCATGGATATTAAAGGACAATTATAAACAATAAAGATTATAGATGATGAACAATTCAATAGAAATATACAGCTCTCAGGACGGAAGCACACAGCTGAACGTGAAGCAGGAGAATGATACAGTGTGGTTCACACAGAGCTATATGACAAAGTTGTTTGGACTTAACAAAACCGTAATTGGCCGTCACATAAACAACTGTTATAAAAAGGGTGAACTTGACCGTAATATCACATGTCTAAAATTTGCACATAAGGGTGTGAGTCATATAAAGAGATTTTTTTAATGGGTTAATCTCAGTTAAATAATAAAATGTAGCTCATGGAAGACAATATATTTGCCCAATCGTTTGGAGAAAATAATCTCTTTGGCAAAGAGATAAATAGAAATGAAGAACCAATGTGGAATGCATTGGTTAGTAAAATCATAGATGGTGATGTTATTCCTGTTATTGGACCTGAAATATTGACTAATGGTCGCAATATTCACAAACAACTGCTTGATTTTATTTCAAAAAGTTTTAATGTCCAGTCAAACCCTCAGACCTTTTCGGAATTAGTTTATGATGATACATATTTAAAAGCCAACATTATAGGTGGAAGAGATAGTATATATACATGGATTAACAGACCTTTTGCACCAGATAAACCTAAGCAAAGGGCGTCAGACTTATTACATAAGTTGATAGAAAGTAGGTTATTTCCATTCATTATCACAACGTCATTTACGCCTATAGTGGAGCAGGTAATGCGTGATGTTTGGGGAAAAGATCTAAAGGTTTTGAAATTCAATAATAACCATAATGAAAACGATGATATTGTCAACGAATCGGGGTTATACAAGCCTACTGTATATTATATGTTTGGACGAGTGGGCGATACAAGAGCGCATAGCTATGTAGTAACAGACCAAGATATGTTGGATTTTTGTTCTTCTTGGCTAACAGAAGACAAACGCCCTAAAAAATTGGTTTATTCTTTGAAAGGAAAATTCCTCCTAATGTTAGGAATAGATTATAGCGATTGGCTATTTCGTTTTGTTTGGTATTCAATAAGGAAAGAACGGGAAATGAAAGAAAACAACAACGACATGATTGCTACTGAGAAATTAGAAGAATCATTTATTCATTTCATGATGAGAAATAAAACTTACATGAAAGGGAACCCTAATGAGGTTGTTGACCAGATTGTTAATCGCATAAACCTACTGTATGAACAAAAACCGAAGTTAAAGGACATAATACAGAATCGAATACTAACAAAATTCTCATGTCCAACAGAAAAAGCTGATGTTTTTATCAGTTACTCCAGAAGCGACTCTGCATTTGTGGAATTGCTATATAATGAATTGACAAGGCGAAATTTGAATGTATGGTATGATAAGTACAACCTAACGGATGGAGGAAAGTTTATGGAAGAAATTAAAAGAGCGATAAGAACAGCTAAATATTTTATTCCCGTTCTTTCACAAAACATAGAGAAAGAAAAAGATGATGTTCATGTATATCGAAATGAGTGGGATGTAGCATGTGGTGTTGGTATCGGTCGAACATATATTATTCCTGTTGTTGAGAAAGATTTTGATTTTTACAATGCCCACTTGCCCGAAAAAATTCAAGCACATAATGCTATCATCTACGTTTCTGAAGCTGATATACCGACAATAGTTGACAAACTAATAAACAAGATAGAATCTAAACAATAAGGATATGTTAGACAAAAAAAGCAACCCTTGGTTAGGATTGGAATCCTACCAAGAAAACCAAATTATATTTGGTCGCAATGAAGAGACTGCAGATCTTTCTCAGCGTGTCCTTAATGATATTGATACATTAGTATATGGTAAATCTGGTATTGGTAAAACTTCCATCATTAATGCTGGAGTTTTACCTATAGTTAGAAAGAATGGATTTGTTCCTATTGTCTTGCGACTTGACCATAACAACAACAAAAGTTATATAAGCCAGATAAAAGAAGCCATTGGCAAGGACGTTGAAGTTGTTGAGACCGCATCGGCAAAGAATGTGGATAAAGAACTGTTTTGGGAATTCTTTCACAGACATAAGTTTTTTGTTGATGGAGAAAGAATTAAACTGATACTTGTATTCGATCAGTTCGAGGAAATGTTCACGATACAGCAAACAGCTGCTGTGAGAACTGAATTCTTTAAAGAATTTGCTTATGTTCTCAATAATGCAATGCCAAAGGAACTTGCGTTTTGCTCGGATGATTTAAAGACAGAAGCCCCAGTTCAGTCAGACATTCAAGTCGAAGGTTTTGCCAGTATGAGCAATATCTTCAACAACATCAAAGATGGAGTAGTTTGCCCTGAAGCGCAATACGTAAACGACAACAATATCCATTTCATTTTTATCTTAAGGGAAGACTTCCTTTCGGAGTTTGAATTCTATACAACAAAGATTCCCTCTTTGAAACTTCATCGTTTCGCTTTACGACCATTAAATGAAGAACAAGCAGCAGAGATAATAACAAAACCATGTCCTGGACTTGTTTCTATAGATGTTGCACACTTAATAATAGAAACAGTAACGGGTAGGAGCGATTTCTCTTTGGGTGATGAACCGGAAATAGAGGTTGATGCTGCAGTGTTGTCTTTGTTTCTAAGTAGAATATATCAAAAGTTGGGCAATAATGATGATATTATATCATCACGAATCATTAAGCAGTTTGGAGCTGATATCATCAAAGACTTTTATATAGAATCAATAGAAAACTTGACAAATGAGGAAACCTGCTTAATGGAAGATAAATTGCTAACATCAAGCAGTCGTCGCAATAATGTTTCCTATTCAGACTTTTGTAAGTTTGTTAACATAAATAAAGTTGACGACCTTATTTGGAAAAAGAAGTTGCTTCGTACATTCAATTACGGCAATGATATCCGAATAGAATTCATCCATGACATACTATGTCCTGTAGTAAAGGAAAGGAAAGAGCAACGTCAATTACGGATTCAACAAGAAATAGAACGTAAAAAGCAAGAGGAAGAACTTAAGAGAATACGTTTGGAAGAGGAGGCAAAAAGAAAATCCTTATTAGAAGAATATAAAAAAGAAATATCAAAAGAAAAAGAACGCAGAAAACAAAAGAATCGTAACAAAATTCTTCAATCTCAAAATGTACTAAATATTAGAGGACGACAAATTTGGGATAATAAATCATTTTCATTCTCCGTAGATAACACACGGTCTAACACATTGCAAAATTCTTCTGATAGATTCGATACTGATTTTACAAAACTAAATAGTAATAACGAACAAAGAGGAGAACTGTTTTTAGAACAATTGTTAGATCAATTTGTTAATAGCGATAGACTGTCGCTTGATTTCAAGGAGCAGCAAAGTAAAGATGGTATTTCCTGTTTTGATATACATACATGTTTCTGTAATGGCAAGAGGAAAATCAAACATGTTTTCTTCTATAATACCACAAAAACAAATGAAAGTGAAACTACTGTGGATCTTTACACAAAAGATGGTTTTCATGGAATCTCTATCGATTATGACAAGAGTGGTAGGGAAATAAGAATCAAATACATGTGCGATGGCTTTACTTCTGTTGGTATATCCTCAATTGAATTTTCTTATAACGATGAAGGTCTCCCTATTTGTGCAAAATATTTCGATGCATACGACAAGCCATGCAAACATTGTGATGGAAATTATGGAGTCAAAATTGAATATGATGAGTATGGAAACGAAATAAAACGATGGTTCATAAATGAATTGGGTGAAATAATACATATCTATAATGGTATTTGTGGCGTTTTTAGTCAATACGATTCACAAGATAGATTAATTTCTCAATATTTTGTGTCTGAAACAGGCAGACGAATATATGATATATTTGGATATCACGGAGTGAGATATGAATATTATACCAAAGAAAATCAAACAAAGGTTTATCACATTGACATTGCCGGAGATAATATAAATAATCCAGAAGGATATTGTATAGAAGAAAGATTATATAATGAGAGAAATCTGATAACTGAACAAAAATATTATAATAACGATGCTGTTATTACAGACAGACGAGATGGTACATTTGAATATTCTCGTTTAGTTATCGGATATGATATTTATGACCGACCCAACTTATTGACATTGTTAAATAAAAACGATGAAATAGTAAAAAAAACAAAATACAAATATCATCCTAATGGCTTAATCGCGAAACAAGAATTTTATGGTATAAAACAGTCAAAAATGCCAGTGTCTAATATTGAAAACAATGACTATATTAGTTTGTCTGAAAATGGGGTTTTTGCAATTAAATACAAATATACGAAACATGGTTTTCTAAAAGAAGTTTCATATTGGAATTATAAAGATGAACCTGCACAAGACAATAACGGGATTCGCTCTATAAATTGTGAATTTGACAATCGCGGACGCTTGTGTAAAAAAGAAATCTTCAAAAGTTCAGCGAATTTGGCAGAAGAAGAATATACTTTTTCCCATATGGAAGACGGGACATGTATAATAACTACACGTGAGTATATAATAAAGAATATAAAAAACACGTGGAAAGATATCTTGTCTAAAGCAGTGGAAAAACATACATTGCATAGGGTAAATTCTTATAGAATATGTAATTCTGAAGGAACTATTCATTGCATTTTAAATAGTCGTTTTGAAATTTATGAAAACATTTTAAACGAAGATAATGATTTTATTCCAGGTACTCCTTTGATTGTTCAAAACATATACAATAATGAAGGTGAGATTACTGAACAAAGGATGATAGACAGAAATACAAGAATACCGATTTGTAATAGTGAAGGAGAATATGGTTGGAAAATTACATCTTTAAAATCTTCAAACCTTGGTAATTCGGTTAGAAAGGTAAGCTCATTGAATTCAAATTATGACATAGAGAATAACAAATTCGGCTATGCGACAGAAGAGACTACGCCTTTTGTAAGAGATGGTTACAACTGTCTAGAGACTAGATATTTTAATAAATCAGGGGATCCTGTTTTATGTAATGAAAAATATCATAAATGTGTTGAATGTGTAATATTAGAGGGAAATGATTCATACAAAACAATTGAGTATTTTGATTGTTATGATAATCCCACTAATTGTGCTGATGGATATCACAAGCAAAATTGTGAAATCGTAGATCAAACAGATTCCGAAGCAAAAATTGTCATTAGTTTTATTGATGCGGAAGGTAAGCCTGCAATTTCAAAGAAGTTTGGATACCACAAGCACATTGAATTTCATTCGAGATCTCAAGACTATATAAATGAACAATCTTTTTGGGACACAAATGATAATTTAATAACGTGCGAAGAGGGGTTCGCAAAAATAAAAGTAAAGCGAAGAACTTCATATTCCACATATTTTTATTATCCTTTCTGTGAGCACGAAATTATTAGATTTTATGACAAGAATGACGAAAAGACAGAAATTAGTTACAATCATTTAGGAAAAGAATATAAAGCCTATAAGCTAATTCGTTCATTTAATAATGAATGTGTATTTTCGATATTTGACAAAAAAAACAAAAGGGTCTATATTAGGAATAGATTTGATTGGAAATATTCATATCTAATTATTATTCCTATTCTAACATTTATATTGTTATCTGCATATATATTATACTGGACTTTCAGAAAAATAGTTATAATGCCAATAAAAAGAATGCTCCATAGAATAAAAAAACAAGATGTCTATTCTGTAATAATAATCAATGAATTAAATGAAACAGTTGAAGGATTTTGTCCATTAAAAACATTTGGAATAAAACCAGGTACATGGATTTTAAAATGGAATGATTGGCATTATTCTATGGATGAAAACGTGGCTGAAAGTTTTGAAATAGAATTTAATAAGCACGCTAAAGATAAAGCCATATTATTCTATTCACCTAATGAACCTAACAAATCTAAAAGATTCCAAGAAATAAAATATTATGGTGAAACCCTTGGTGCAAAAATTACTGATTCAGAAGTGGACAAGAATAAAATTGATGAAATGATGGATGTGTATAAGACAAATAGCCTATAGGTTTCTGTAATTACTCAAATTTATAATTAGTGTTTACTGAATAATTTATAACTCTCTGATATTTAAGTTTATATAACTTTATTTCTTCGTTTATTTAACAAAAA
>OOCG01000542.1_pt1 | contig 25035 bp, 20 predicted proteins | sample 1671521 | NCBI WGS metagenome assembly OOCG01 (sample SAMN06348165, study PRJEB24527) | human gut metagenome | biome: human gut; feature: ankylosing spondylitis patient; material: feces | host: Homo sapiens | place: China | collected 2015-10
CAGTAGAGGCTATGGCTTGTGTTCTTAGTGTGAAGAACGATATCGTTCCTCCTACTATCAACCACGAAGAGGGTGATAATGATCCTGAGCTCGACTACAACTTGAATTTCACCTTCAACAAAGCTCAGAAGCGTGAGGTTCGTGCTGCATTGAGCAATACATTCGGATTCGGTGGTCACAACTGTTGTGTAGTATTCAAGAAGTATGCTGAATAATTTTATAGATAGAATAAAGCTCTCTTTCCGCAAGGACAAAGAGCTTTATTTTTCTTTGTACCAGATTCTTGGTTTCTATCCTCACAATATCAGTTATTATAAGATGGCGCTGATGCATAAGAGCATTATGCACCGCAATTCCAAGGGAAAGCCTGTCAACAATGAGCGATTGGAATTCTTGGGAGATGCCGTGCTGGATGCTGTTGTGGGCGATATCGTATATCAACATTTCCCTGGAAAGCGTGAGGGATTTCTTACCAATACAAGAAGTAAATTGGTGCAGCGTGATACGCTCAATAAATTAGCCCAGGAGATGGGAGTCAACCAACTTGTTTTATCTAACGGACACAGTTCTTCTCATAACAGCTATATGGGAGGAAATGCTTTCGAAGCTTTGGTGGGTGCCATCTATTTGGACCGTGGTTATGATGCCTGCATGAAATTCATGAAGCAGCGCATTCTGGCAAAAATGATCAACATCGATAAGGTGGCTTATAAGGAGGTCAACTTCAAGAGCAAGCTTATCGAATGGAGCCAGAAGAACCGCGTAAACATTGAGTTTGTATTATGCGACCAGAAGAAGGATGGTAATGGAAACCCGATGTTTACTTTCCTGGTGACGATAGAAGGCATAGAGGGTGACAAGGGCACTGGATATTCCAAGAAGGAAAGCCAGCAGATTGCTTGTAAGCTTACCCTGGAGCGATTGCGCAAGGAACCGCAGTTTATAGATGCTGTATTCTCTGCCAAGGCCAACAGAACCAAGATGGAAGAGGAACCTGTGGAGAATGTTCCTGATACTGAGGTGAAGGATGACTTCATTATCTCTCAGAATACGGAAACTAAAGAGCCGGAGAAGCATGAGAATGTCTTCAAGGAAGAGGTTTTCGAGGATAGGGTTGTCAAGAAGGTAAATACTGTCGAGACAACCGATTCACAGGAAGAAGATGAATTTGATTTGAGCGATATTTCCGCACAGCCTAAGATACTGAGCCGTGAGGACATCATCGCTGCCGCCGAAGCCGCTGCATTTGCAGAGGAATAAAAGCAGACAATAAAGGCTTTAGTGAAATAGACAATCACTAAAGCCTTTATTGGTATTATCATATTTTTTGCGCAAATAAATCATCCATTGTGATTTGTTTTTGCACGATATCGCTATGTTTATTCTCCTTTATCCCAAAGGAAGTAATGAATGTAAGGATAAGAGATTTTTTAGTTTTTGTTTCTTCTAAGAATGTACTGATTTTATTTTGCAACTTTTCTTCGTATTCCTTACTAATCTCAAATGGACCATTATAGAATTTAATTTCACAGAGATTGATGGTTTCATCTTTGCGATCTATAAGTAAGTCGATTTGCGCGCCCTTTTCTGTTTTGTTGCTACGCCAGGAACATACTATCGTTTGAACACCCGATATGCCGAGGGACTGTTTGATGCTCTCTATATGGTTTAGGCAGAGCATTTCAAATGATAGTCCTATCCATGTATGGTGCATAGGCGTATTTTGTGATGAAGACCAGAAATGAGAGTCTTGGTATTTATTGTGCTTGATGAATTTGAAGTAGAAGAGCGTGTAGAAATCTATCAATTGAAATAGTGTATTTCGTTTCTGACGAGAATCACCGCTCATTCTTGTGCTGGTGGAGAATGGTTCATATAAACGGATGAAACCGCATTGTTCCAACTCCTCTAATACCGTGGAGAAAGCTCCATTGTCAGTAAGACCTGACGATTTCACCAATTCTTGACGTGTCATGCCAATACCCTTGTTGGCAAGAGTAGTAACCACGGCAATATGGTCGGTAGATTTTTTGAATAAGGCACGATATAGTTCGTCGAACTCACCTTTTAATTCTGCATTTTCCGCAAAGAATAGTTGGTCAATGTTTTGTGCCAAGCTCTTCGATTTGTCCATCATGGATAGATAATACGGTATTCCACCCATCACCATATAGCATTCTGCTATTTGTTTTCTGCTATATCCGAAGTGATATGTTTGGAAGTATTCTTCACACTCATGTAGTGTAAATGGTTTAAGAACCAAGTGGTGGGTTAGGCGATTGTGTAATCCTCCACGATTGTGAATTAAGTTGTTGATCATCCAAGAAGTGGCAGAGCCACAAACGATGAGTTTGATATCATTACGTAGTACAGCCCAACTATTCCAAAAGTTTTCCAATGCCGGGATAAAGCCAGATTTGGCAGTATCCATCCAAGGCAATTCATCTATGAAAATCACTTTTTTGCCGTGGGGGAGTGATTCCAAATATTGTTCAAGGCCATAGAATGCCAATAACCAACTCTTGAAAGTTTGAAGAGTTGCAGAGTGAGTATATTTTTGCAGAGCTATGCTAAAGTTGACAAGTTGCTCGCTTTTGCCAACGCCATGCATTCCTGTCATGAAAAAGGCAAAATGATCCTTTACGGCTTTTCTTATGAGAAAAGTCTTTCCCACACGTCTTCTTCCGTAAACGGCGATAAACTCAGATTTTTCAGAGTTTAAATATTTGTTGAGGTCTTCAAGTTCGACTTCTCTTCCTACCAACTTCTGTTCCATACTTGATTCGTTATTTTTTGCGCAAAGATACAAAAAAGTGGCCATTAGCGCAAATTATTCACGGATAATCTGCGCTAATGTATGCAAAAATGTATGTTAGCGCAGATTATCTGTTGAATCTTTTATCGTGTCCGCTTTGGGGAACTGCTATAATTTTTATATTGACTTGAAGAAAAATAAGCTTTATTACGAATAAAAAGTGCGAATTCCGAGCCTTAGTTATTCTTCTTTTCTTTTTAAAGTCATATATTTAATATTAAAAATAGTAAAAACTTTCTCTATATGAAAAGTTTAGGTTAATTTTGCAACTCAAAAGATATTAATATCATATATGAGTTTAACAAGTATAGTAAGCAACGTCTTCAAACCTCGCCAAAAGGAGTTGGAGAAGTATCTTTATGATGCAGAACATATGCAGCATAAAGTACTCATGCACCTTATCAATAAGGGCAAAAATACAGAATATGGCGTTAAGCATCTACTAAATACGACTGATTGTTACGAGAAATTCGCAAAAAATGTACCTGTCAATTCCTATGAGGAACTGAAAGGAGATATCGACCGTATGCGCCACGGAGAGCAGGATGTTCTCTGGCCTGGAACCGTGAAATGGTATGCTAAGTCGTCTGGTACTACCAATGACAAGAGTAAGTTTATCCCTGTTTCACGAGACGGATTGCATGGCATCCACTATGCCGGTGGCTTTGATGCCGTGGCATATTATCTCCGTAATAATCCGAAAAGTAAACTGTTTGATGGCAAGAGTCTGATTCTCGGCGGCAGCCATTCACCTAATTATAATGTAGAGGGAAGTCTGGTGGGAGACCTGAGTGCCATTCTCATCGAAAATATCAATCCACTTGCCAATCTGGTGCGTGTTCCTAAGAAGCAGACAGCTCTTCTGAGCGATTTCGAGGTGAAACGCGACCGCATTGCCCGTGAAACGATGAATAAGAACGTAACCAATATCTCGGGTGTTCCAAGTTGGATGCTCAGCGTATTGGTTCGTGTGATGGAACTTTCCGGCAAGAAGCATCTGGAGGAGGTATGGCCTAATCTGGAGGTCTTCTTCCATGGCGGTATCGCTTTTACTCCTTATCGCCAGCAGTATGAGCAGCTCATTACTTCTCCTAACATGCATTATATGGAAACCTATAATGCCAGCGAAGGATTCTTCGGTTTGCAGGATGATCCGTCAGACCCTTCCATGTCGCTCATGGTGGATTATGATGTCTTCTATGAATTTATCCCGATGGATGAATTTGGTACCGACAATCCTACCGTAGTGCCATTGCAGGGAGTGGAGATAGGCAAGAACTATGCGATGGTTATTACTACTTCCTGTGGATTGTGGCGCTATCTCATTGGTGATACAGTCATGTTTACCAGCAAGAATCCATATAAGTTTGTCATCACGGGTCGTACCAAGTATTTCATCAATGCCTTTGGCGAAGAACTGATTATGGACAATGCCGAGAAGGGACTGAAGTATGCTTGTGATAAGACAGGAGCCCAGGTGGCAGAATATACGGCAGCACCTGTGTTTATGGACAGTAATGCGAAGTGCCGCCATCAGTGGCTGATAGAGTTCTCTAAGGAACCGGCAAGTCTCGATGAGTTTGCCACATTGCTGGATCAGCATCTGCAGGAAATCAACAGTGATTATGAGGCAAAGCGCTTCCACGATGTTACTCTCCAGCATCTGGAGATTGTGAAGGCCCGTCCTAATCTCTTCAACGACTGGCTCAAGAGTAAGGGCAAGTTGGGTGGACAGCATAAGATACCTCGTCTGAGCAACAGCCGTAAGAATATCGACGAGATGCTCCAGATGAATCAGTAGATCATGGCTTCATCCGGAAGTTTATGATATATTAAAAGGATAAGAATAATTAGCAGAAAGGTAAGAATAATGAAGAAGATATTAGATTTTTTAGTTGGAAACAGCCAGAAGGAAAAAACTCTGTTTTTGCCTCTCTATCTGCTTGCTTTTCTGCTTTTGGTTTCCTGTGCCAAGATGGGGCAGCCAGACGGAGGATGGTATGATGAAACTCCGCCTAAGGTGATAGGTGCCGACCCGGCAGATGGCGGAGTAGGGGTGAAGAGCAAGAAAGTAAGCATCTACTTCGATGAGTTTATCAAGCTCGACAATCCTTCTGAGAAAGTCATCGTGTCTCCACCTCAGTTGGAGGCTCCAGAAATCAAGGCTGCGGGTAAGAAAATCACCGTCTCTCTGGTCGATTCCCTGAAGCCGAATACGACTTATACCATTGATTTCTCTGATGCTATCAGCGATAACAATGAGAACAATCCGATGGGTAACTTCACCTATAGTTTTTCTACGGGCGAGGTCATCGACACCATGGAAGTATCCGGATATGTGCTCGAAGCAGAAAATCTGGAACCGATCAAGGGTATTTTGGTGGGCCTGTATAGCGATCAGGCTGATTCTGCATTCAAGACCAAGCCGATGCTCCGAGTGAGCCGTACGGATAGCCGTGGCCGTTTCGTAGTGAAGGGTATTGCACCAGGTTCTTATCGCATCTATGCCTTGCAGGATATGGATGGCAACTATATGTTCAATCAGAAAAGCGAGAAATTAGCTTTCTCTCATGACATCATCGTACCTTCCTGCAAGCCGGACGTCAGACAGGATACCATTTGGATTGATACCCTTCATATCAAGTCTATCGCCCAGGTGGATTACACCCATTTCTATCCAGACGATATTGTGCTGAGAGCATTCACCGAAACGCTTACCGACCGCTATTTTCTGAAGTCAGAGCGCAAGGAGCCCAACAATTTCTCTCTCTTCTTCAGTTATGGAGATAGCATCCTGCCTACCATCAAGGGTCTGAATTTCAATGAGAAAGATGCTTTCCTGCTGGAGGCAGCAGAGAAGAAGGATACCCTTACTTACTGGTTGAAAGATACTGCGTTGATCAATCAGGATACGCTGCGGATGGAATTGGCTTATCGCATGACCGACAGTACCGGCGTATTGGTGAATAAGCTTGATACATTGGAGATATTGGCAAAGACTCCATACGCCAAGCGACAGAAACAGCTCAATAAGGAACTGGAAGACTGGACCAAGAAACAGGAAAAACTCAAGAAGAAAGGGGAGCCTTATGATTCCATCATGCCTCTCAAGCCATTGGAAGTGCAGGTGGGCGTCTCATCCCAGTTGGATCCGGATAAGAACATCCGATTTACGTTCCCTACGCCTCTCTCAAAGGCAGATACGGCAGGCATTCATCTTTATGCCAAGCATGATACGCTCTGGTATCGGGCACCTTTCGAGTTTAAGCCGGTTCCGAATAAGTTGAGGGAATATGAGTTGCGAGGCGAATGGCGTCCGAATATCGAATATAGTCTGGAAGTGGATTCTGCGGCTTTCGAAGACATCTACGGATTGGCTACCACGGCTATCAAACAGGGATTCAAGGTATCTTCGCTGGATGAGTATGGTACTCTTCTGGTCAATATCACCAGTTTGACAGACGAACCACTGCTTGTACAGTTGCTCAATGGTCAGGATCAGGTAGTCAAGGAAGTGAAGGCCATCAATGGTGTGGCAGAATTTTATTATCTGAAGCCACAGAAATATTACTTGCGCCTGATAGTGGATCGCAACAATAACGGCAAGTGGGATACGGGCTGTTATGATGAAGACCAGCAGGCAGAAGAAGTATATTACTATCCTGGAGCTATCGAATGTAAGGCGAAGTGGGATGTCACGGAATCTTGGGATCCTAAGGAGAAACCATTGTCACACCAGAAGCCAGGTGCCATCACCAAGCAGAAGCCAGACAAGGAGAAAAAAGTAAAGAACCAGAATGTAGAGCGTGCCAAGAAACTAGGCATACAATACATTCCTAAAATATGATGAACTATGAAAAGAATGAAGTCATTGTGGATAGCAGTATTACTGCTGATGGTCAGCACTACAGTGTCTGCCCAGTGTACTTTCCGTAATACAGCCTTCAAGTCGGGTGAGTTTCTCACTTACAATTTGTATTACAACTGGAAGTTTGTGTGGGTGAAGGCTGGTACGGCCAGCATGTCTATTGTGCAGAGTACCAGGCATGGCAAGCCCGCTTATCGCACCTCATTGGTGACGAGAGGAAATCACAAGGTAGATGATTTCTTTGTCCTTCGTGATACGCTTTTGAGCTATACGGGTACCGATATGTCTCCGATGTATTTTCGCAAGGGTGCTCGTGAGGGCAAGCGATATACGGTAGATGAGGATTTCTACAGCTATTCTGGCGGCAAGTGTCATGTCAAGATGCATCGTCAGCGCAATGACGGTTCTCATTCCTGGAAGAAAGTCAGCTATGATGATTGCGTATTTGACATGCTGAACATCTTCCTCCGTGCCCGTAGTTTCGATCCTGCCAACTGGAAGAAGGGTTATGTAGTCAAGTTCCCGATTGTGGATGGCGATGGCCGTACTCCTGCCCAGATTAAGTTTGCGGGCAGAGAAACCATCAAGGCCGACAATGGTGTGAAGTATCGTTGTTTGCGTCTGGCTTATCAGGAGTATGAGAAGGGCAAGTATAAGCGCATCGTCGATTTCTACATTACTGATGATGAAAATCATGTACCAGTACGTCTGGACATGTTCCTGAAGTTTGGTAGTGCCAAGGCCTTCCTCATTGGTATGAAGGGCGTTAGAAATCCTGTTACTTCTATTGTGAAGTAAGAAGAGGAGAAAATATAAAAAATACAGTCTTGTTCTATCTAACAAAAAATAGGGCAAGACTGTATTTGTTGTATAACATTGAGTTTTGATGGACGAATATAGTTTCGAGATAGTATTTAGGAATCATTATTCCAAAGCCTATTATCTTGCTTTGCGCATCTTGCATGATGACGAGGCAAGTAAGGATGTTGTATCCGATGCTTTCGAACTGGTTTTGAAAAATATTATTGGCACGGCTATCTGAGAAGATGGTCGTGCTTCTGGCTTTGATAGAACTGCGCGAACACTTAATCTTTCTGGCTGCTTACTGGTACACAATTCTTCTGTTTCTGCTAAAGTGAATGGATGGAGAGGCATCTCATGAGTAAACCGGTCGTGTAACTTTTATGAAAAACAGCCGATAACGTGCGAAAACATGTTTAAAAACATCAACTTTCGCACACTATCGGCTGTTTTTGCTCTAAAATAATGATATTTGCTGATTTATGAGGCATCACATCATTTCCTTCTTAAACCAGAGTTCAAATACACAGTCGGCAAGAAAAACACCCTGCTTCTCGATGTAGATAATCTCTTTGTCAATCAGAGATTTCTTGATGCGGTCTATGTTTGATTTACTACCTAATGGGAAATCTTCCGTGATGTTTTGAGCGGTAAAGCCTGAGGGTATGCCTTTACACAGCAGACGGAAGAACAGGAAGCTTTGCGTAACCTTGTGAAAGAAGGTATGCCTGCACCTGATATTACCTTCCAAAATGAAAAGGGTAAAACTATTCATCTTGATAAGTTAAAAGGCAAAATAACTTTGATTGATTTTTGGGCAAGTTGGTGTGGCCCTTGTCGCAAGGAAATTCCTCATGTAAAGAAATACTATGAGGAGTATAAAAATAAGGGTGTGCAGTTCATAAGTGTGTCTATTGATGCCAAGAAAGATGCTTGGACTAAGGCTTTAAAAGAAGAACAAATGCCTTGGCTGCAGGGATGGGCACAGAATTCAGGTAAGGATGTTTTGAATACTTATCAGTTTAATGGTATTCCTTTCCTTATTTTGCTTGATAAGAAAGGTAATATTTATCGTAAGCATTTACGAGGTGAAAAAATCAAACAGGCTATCGAGGATTGCTTAGCAGGTAAATAAATTAACATTGAAAAGAGGTAATAGAATCTCTCTTTTACTATATAGAGGGTGCGTCATAGTGATTTATATGACACTCCCTCATTTTCGTTAGATTCCCTTTAAAAGTCATAATATAAATTCTTTCTTTTCAGACATGAATCCAGATGTTTGACTTAGAACAAATCATCTAATGTCAACTTTGTCGTGATTTGGTCACTATACATTCCTTTGGCGAGTCCAAATGTAGTAATCATTGTTGGAAGGATGGTGCTCGTGGTTTGTGTTTCCTCTTCGAATGCTTCTATTCTATGATTAATCTTGAAAAACTCCTCCTTGTCCAACTGATACTCATGCTCACTATACTTTACCTCACAAAGATTTATAATGTTGTCGGCACGGTCAATAATGATGTCAATTTGTGCACCGTCAGCTAAAGTCTTACTTCTCCAGGAATAATATTCTGTTTTGACGCTTGCAATACCTAAGGCTTTCTTTATCTGTGAGATATGAGCTTGGCAAACACGCTCGAAAGCAAGATCATACCAAGTCTTAACTTCTGAGGATGTAACATTTCTGCTCCAGTAATGTTCATCGGAGCTGTTTTTGGCGATAAATGTATTATAAAAGATAGTATAGAAATCAACTAACTGGTATAGAGCAGAGTTGCTTTTCACCTTTTTTTCTCTAATACTATATTTTCGTATGAAGTCACAATATACCAAGTCTGTGAGCATATTGCCCAGTCTTCCATTATTATCGATGTGTAATGCCTTGCTTATCTCCTCTCTTGTCATGCCGGAGGATTTCTTAGCCAAAACAGAGATGATGTCTTGGTAGGGTTGAGCTTTGCGAAAAAGTGAATAGAAAAGGCGACGATATTCTTTTTGTAGTTCTGCATTCGCACTAAAGAATAGTCTGTCGAGTCCAAGTGCAGGACTTTCTTCTGGTGAGAAGAGACTCATATAATATGGTACGCCACCTATTGCCATATATACTTGTAAGAGGCTTAGGCGTTTCCACCTGAATCCATTCTTTTGGAAGTATTCCTCTGTTTCCGCTAAAGTGAAAGGATGGAGAGGCATCTCATGAGTAACCCGGTCGTGTAAGCCTCCATGATTATCGATGATATTGCGAACCATCCATGATGTGGCTGAGCCACAGACGATGAGCATAATTTGGGTTTGCCAGTTTGCCCAACTATTCCAAAAATGTCCTAAGGCATGAACGAAGCCAGCTTTTGGTGTGTCTAAGCATGGCAATTCATCGATAAATATCACGCATCTCTTACCGTCCTGTAACTTGGGTTCCAGAAGTTGGCGAAGCGCAAAGAAGGCATCCAGCCAAGTTGTATTTTTCTTGCCTGTATATCCGTATGTTTTGAGTGCCATGTGGAAAGCGGTGATTTGTTCGTTTTTGTTGCCTTCAAGTACACCTGTCATATCAAATGAAAATTGGTTCTTGAAGTACTGGCGAATCAGAAATGTCTTTCCTATTCTGCGCCTGCCATACATGGCGATAAACTCTGCTTTACCAGAATTGTAATATTTCTCCAGCAGGGTTTTCTCTTGATGTCTTCCGATGATAGTTTCTGCCATATCTTCTTATTTTAGTTATGCTGCAAAGATAGGCATTTTTTATGAAAAAACAGCCGATAACGTGCGAAAACATGTTTAAAAACATCAACTTTCGCACACTATCGGCTGTTTTTACTCTAAAATAATGATATTTGCTGATTTATGAGGCATCACATCATTTCCTTTTTAAACCAGAGTTCGAAGACACAATCGGCAAGAAAAACACCCTGCTTCTCGATGTAGATAATCTCTTTGTCAATCAGAGATTTCTTGATGCGGTCTATGTTTGATTTACTACCTAATGGGAAATCTTCCGTGATGTTTTGAGCGGTAAAGCCTGAGTGTATGCCTTTACACAACAGACGGATGAAATTGAGCTGGTAGGTAGTCAGACTTTCTGTTTGCTGTACGAAAAGACTGTTGCATTGCTGCAGGAGCGCATTGATGCCGCTTAGCAGACATTCTTCATTCACTTCCTTTTCAGTCTCAGCCATTACATTCCATGCCAACTGTTGTACGTATGAAGAATAGTTCTTCACCGTCTCGCAAATCCGTTTTGCAAATTCTTCGGATATATATTTGCCGTATTTTTCAAATCGGGAACAGATAAATGGTACCCAATATTCTGTAGGTATGCATTCCAAGTGAAGCATTTCGCCAAACATATAGAATGGCATGCGGCGACTTTGGAAGATGTTTTCCATCAGATGCCGTTTGCTGCCAAAGAAGCAATAGGATACATTCTGGTGGTGTTGCCAGACACCACGTAAGCGTTTTTGAACATCCAAAGAATTAGGAAATTCACCTATCTGCTGAAATTCATCGATACATATCACCAGTCGTACTCCTTTTTCCTTCGCTATTTTTTCAGGGAGGTTCAGAATTTCTTCTGGCGAATAATTTTTCGGAGTGATGCCAAGCGAGATAGAAAACTCTGATGTAGGTTCAGGGCTGAATGATATCTTAGGAGAAACTCTCACGAGAAATTGCTTGATGTTTTCCATCACCTGTTCCATTTTGTTTCCCAATGATTTCATGATATTTTCTGCGAATCGGTTGTAGAAATCATATTCGCTTCTGCAGTCGTAAATATCCATATATACTACCTTTATCATCGGGTTGTCTATCTCTGATATAACCTTTTTGATAAGAGAAGTCTTGCCCATACGTCTTGGTGAGATAAGAATCACGTTGATGCCATGTTCAAAGTCAGCCTTGATACGTTTGGTTTCTTCTATTCTGTCGGTGAAGTTATTGCCTTCTACCGACATACCATATACGAATGCTTTTTCCATAATGCCTTTAGTCTTGATTTCTGATGCAAAAGTACGCAAAAAAAATAAAGTTCACAAGTTTGTGGTCCACAAACTTGTGAACTTTAATATTATTTTGGAAATCAAGAGGTTATAAATATTTCCACCCCACGATGGCTTGCTCCATCTCCTGGCATAGCTTCTGAAACTTCTGGCAGAGAGAGTTCGACCATTTGGTCATACCGAACAGTTGCTTCTGCTCCAGAAAATCATCATTATCCCATTGCGTATAGTCATAGTCGGAGAAGTAACGCTTGTATTCACGTAAGGTATCGCCAGAAAAACGCTTGTAGTCTTCTACGTCGCCAAACCAGTAGCTGCTCATCATCTGACGGGCAAAAGCCTCATGAGAATAGTTGCCCAGAAGATTGTGGTGCTTCAGTACGCTCCATACGCAGAACCACTGGTTCTTCCTGTTTACTAATTTCACCATCAGCGAAATCGTTTTTCTCAATTCTTCCATTTTTACCGGTCTTCCGTTGAGTGCCGTTACGAAAACCTCATTGTCGAACTGCGGTTTTATTTCATTCGGATTCTGACATTCGTAAATCCGCTGTTCCAGAAGCTGCCATTTAGCAGTAGCAGAGAGCAGGCTGATGTATTCTTCTGCAGTAAATGTCAGCCGATTTACTTCCTTTCCCATCTCGTAGGCATCGTTTACATGGTGTAGGAATGGCAGGAGCAGACTGTCAGACACTTCGTTTTGCAGTTTGCGCTGTTCGGAGCGCATCTGGTCTATGTTGAGTGTCAGCCGGTCGTTATTATATTCCAGAGTAGAGATATACAGATCGATGTCCATCTTGCCTTTCGGGTCTGTGGTATATTTCTGTACCCCCATTTCGGTGAGTCGTCCAGCCTCGTCGTCCGTAATATATCTTCCGCAAACATCGTTTACCCGTCGGAAATGATAGACCAGATAGCATGAGTAGCCATATAGTTGGAAGATATTCCAGAATCTTTCTTCGGGTTTTACTCCAGGATATTTCGCAAATTTGTTTTTCTTGAGAAAAGTTTTTTCCACTATATTGATGTCTGTTAAGAAATTGGCAATGGAGTTTTCCGACATGCCATCCTCTATGAGCAGTTCATGCAGTTTGGGAAACAGGATGCTCATCTGTGCAGAAAACATGCCGCTCTTATGACCTTCCAGTATTTTGGTGGCCTGATAATTTTCTATTATTTTTTTTAAGAAAGGGCTCATCTCATTGATGACGATCTGGCTGATGTTGTCGATATGGGTCTGATTGATGAACTTGCGCTGGTGGGTCAGGTCGTTGTGCTGCAAAGCGAAATCCTGGTCTGCCATGTAGCAGAGCCTTGAAGCCTTGGTGCATAGAGAGCGGATGTCAAAGTTCATCTCCTGGGTACTGTAGTCTTCCCAGCCTTGCATGAGAACCTGGCACATCATATAAAAGGTGTTCAGTTGTCGGTCGAAAACTTCATAGCTGAACGGTGATTGTTGTTCGTCTTTATCTGTCATGGTTGTATAAATAGCCTGTTGTTACCTGTTTTGTATGGGTAATGACTTGCATGGGTTGAATGAATATAATATTGGTGTAAATCTAGATAAAATTTCTGAATTATAAGCCAGTAAGATAAAAAACTTGAATGATTTCCCTCGAATTGTGCGAGAAAAGACTCGGAGAGAGAACCATTCTTATTCCACTCTCTTCCAATCCAAGAGACCTTTTCCATTTTCGTCGAGTTCTATTCCCAATCCGATAATCTGACGATTGTCAGCCTTGAATGGTTCTATGTATTGTCGGTCGAGGATTTGTTGGGTGGCAGCGTCCTTGCCACCGTTGTTTCTTAATTTGAGTTCGATGACATATATGTAACGAGAGGTTTGCACAATCATATTGATTCTGCCTGTAGCAATCATTTTTTCTACTTCGACTTTCAAGCCAATCGCATTGAGGATGCTGCTGATGATAAGGCGGTAACGTTCCTCCATGTTCATCGAGGCAAGTTTCTTGTTGCTATAAGGTACATCGGCGATGAGTGCCTTTAGCGACTTCATCGCTTCGTCTATCTGTCCTGTGCCTAATTGGGCATACAGATTAGCTTGTAAGGACTGGATGTAGCTTTCTTCTCGCAGAGTCAATGCAGGGAGCACTATTTCATAGAGAGCTTGCTTCACTTCTTCGTTAGGGAAATCTAAAATATAGCCAAACTCATCGCTGTCCTTGATAGTGAGATAGCCTGACTGATATAGAAATAAGGAAGCACCACCTCCTGTTACATCTGATAATTCCAAGGTATTTCGCATGATGCGGCAATTCTCGAAGATTTTTAGGCGTAGCTCCATGTTGTCAACAAACTTTAGGAGAAGTGAGGTTGCACCCGATGCTGCCCAATAATTTCTGATTTTGGATTGTTCTAAGGCATTTATCAGACTGTATGGATTATAAATGTCAACCATATTGTCCTCGCTAAAGTGATAACCATCATAATACTCTTTGAGGTGGTCATGTGTCTCTTGTGCTGTCCACTTGTTACGAATGTTCATTCTTTCCAACTCTGGCTTGAAGTTTTCGCCGATTTCCTCCTCAGTGATACCACAGATGGCGGCGTATTCAGGCAAGAAACTGATGTTGGTCAGGTTGTTTAAAACGGAGAATAGAGAAATCTGAGTGAACTTGGTGATACCTGTGATGAACACCAGTCGCTCGTATTCGTCATCGGCTTTCAAAATGGCAAAGACCTCACGGTAAACTTCTGTGCATTTCTCGTGTTCAGGAGTTTTCCATGAGTGCTGTAGGGGAGAGTCATATTCATCAATAAGAATAGCAACCTTCAAGCCTGTTTGTTTGTATGCGGTGGTAATGATGGCGTCAAAACGGTCGGCAAGATGGGCTGTAGATGGGAGGGTGATGGCATATTTCTTTTCATATTCCTTGAAACGTAAGTCAAGGTATGAGCGCAAAGTTTCTGCATTCGCACCGCCACGGCTAAGGTCAAGACGAATAACAGGATATTGCTTCCATTCTTTTTCCAACTGCATGATTTTCAGTCCCTCGAAGAGTTCTTTTCTTCCTTCGAAGTACATCTGTAGTGTATCGACAAGGATAGACTTGCCGAATCTACGAGGGCGGCTCAAGTAATTGAACAGTTTGCCACAGTTTGCTAAATACCAAACGATGTCGCTCTTATCTACATAGACATAGCCTTCTTCTCTGATCATTTTGAATGACTGAATGCCTGCTGGTAATTTTCTGATGTTGATGTCTGCCATGTCTGAATCTCCTATTTTTTTGCAAAGATAAAGAAAAAGAGTGAGAAAACCAATGAATGTATAAGGAAAATTTATTTTTCCCTGCTGTTTTCCCCGTTACCCTTTATTTTTTCCCCGTTTTTCCCTGTTGTGTTTCCGGGTTGCAGGGAAAAGTTGGAAAAGGGGGCTTCCGTTTTGTATCTTTGCATTGTCGATAAGAAATCGTACTGCGATGTGGCAAAATCCCTTCACCCTTCACCTGTTGCTTGTAAGTTGCTGTGTGATAGGATGTTACGTGATAAATTACTCAAAATCACCCTTCACCACCCTTCACCGCCCTTCATCTTAAAAAAGGAGCAAGTTGGAAGGCGAGGCTTGCAGAATGATATGACAATAGCTAATTAATTAATCATTAATATAAAAAAATAAATTATGAACAAACAACTAAATGAGATGTCATTATTGATGACAGGTAGCGGATCTTCTATCTATATGGTAGAGAGTTTTATGGAAGAGCACTATGCCTTCCGTCGTAATTTGCTTAGCGGAAAGACGGAAATGGCTGTTCTGAAGGACATAGAAGGGGATTCTCCTGATGATGGAGCTTCCCCTGATGATGGAGCATCTCCTGATGTTGAGGTATCTTCTGTTGATGAGGCTTCTTCTGTTGATGAGAAAGAAGAGACCACTCTTCAGAATAGCAATCTGAAATGGGAGGTGATGACCAAGGAGAAGGTCAACTCCATTGTTAGAGCTGCCAAAAAAATGGGAGTGGGAGGCAAGAAGTCGCCCCGACAGGACATCGAGGAATACATCTGCTCTGATGTCGTTCCTGACTTTGATCCTATCCGAGCTTATCTCATGGGATTGCCCAAATGGGACGGCAAGAACCATGTTGCCGAACTGTTCAGCAGAATACCGGGACTGACAAGTGAACAACTGTCATGGTGCGCCATCTGGCTCCGTTCTGCGGTGGCTCATTGGCTGCAGATGGATACGCTGCATGGCAACGAGGTGGTGCCTGTATTGATTGGTTCACAGGGTTGCGGAAAGAGTACCTTTGCCAATCGTCTCTTGCCTGAGCACCTGCGCCAGTATTTCCTCGACCACATCAACTTCGGCAATAAGTTTGATGCAGAGATGGCGCTCACTCACAACCTCTATGTCAATATAGACGAGTTTGCCAACATGGGACCTAACCAGCAGGGCAAGCTGAAACAGACCCTCTCCAAGGTAAAGGTGAACGGCCGTCCTATCTTCGGCAAGGCGCAGGCAGACCGTCCCCGCTATGCTTCCTTCCTGGCCACCACCAATGATGAGCATCCGCTCTGCGACCCAACGGGAAGTCGCCGATTCATCTGTATTCACATCCCTTCCGGTCATCATATAGACAACGCCTCGGTCGTCTATTACGACCAGCTCTATGCGCAAGTAATGTATGAATTGAGGGATAAGAAGATACCTTATTGGTTCTCCAATGAGGAGGTGATTCGCTTGCAGGAACGTAATTTAGCTTTCTTCAAAACCGATGATTTGGAGACGATGCTCAAGACTTGTTTCCGAGTGCCGGGGGAAGAAGAGAAGGCGAAGTGGATGAATTGTTCAGAGGTGTATAATGTGCTCCATGAGCAGTATCCTATGTTGCTGCCAAGCATGAGTCTGAAAGTGAAAATTGGCCAGACGCTCAGACTGATGGGATGCTCCAATAAGCATACTAAGAGGGGGCAGGCTTATCTGCTTGTTTCTGCTGCTGCTTGATTGGGTGACAGGTGGGTGAAGGGTGGTGAAGGGTTAAATTTTACCCTTCACCCTCGGAGCCCCAGTGTTTATCGGCATTCCAGAAGAAAAGGTGAAGGGTGAAGGCAAAACATCGTATCGGATTTCAAAATTCCGGTATCCCTGTTTTACGAGAGCGAAATGACTTGTTTTCAGTTGTAAAGCTCAGAATTATGATTTTACTTGCCTAAGGCACATTTGTGCCCTCAGCCAGGGCACAAATGTGCCATAGTAAGTTAAAACGCTATCTCTGAATTCCAGCATTCTATCTCTGAGCTTTACCCTCTCTGTGGCTGAGCCTTTTTCTATGAATTATAAATAACTTAAAAATAAAAGAAAGTATGAAGAATATTCCACATTGTGTAGTTTGCCCTATGGCATCCTGCACACGTAGCAACACTTGCGCCCGTTATGCGCAGTATGTCAAGGCGCTTGCCAATGCCGACACCTTTGAGGTGCTCAATGTGAAGCATCTGGTGAGTGAAGGCGAGAAGTGTCCCTATCATCTTGTTGCAGAAAAGCAAGTATGGGCGAGGGGATTCCTGCGCATTTACAATACCATCCCATCGGGCAGAACCCGTTATTTCTATTCCCATACGCCTTATACTCGTCGCAGGTTTTATAAGGCAAGGAGTGGCGAGATTGACATCCCTCCCTACATACAGGAACGCCTTCTCTCCATCTTTCGGGAGCATGGTGCTGACATGAGCATCGGCTTCGACCGTTATGAAGAGAAGGAGGTTCTGGTGGAAAAATAAGAATCCCATGGATGTTCAGTTCAAAGGCAGCCCTGATATAAATGTAGAAGTACAAATTTTATTCGATACTACAAAATAAAAATAGTACTTTTTATTCGGTGAATCAATTAAGAGAAAATTTATTCCTTTACTATGCATATAAAGAACATGATTCTTTTTGAACTTCAGATTAAACAACGAAAAAATATCCAAAAAGTTGCAGATATGAAAATAAAGTAGTAACTTTGCGGTAGCATTTTAAAGCAGATGATTATGAAGCAGGTAGAAGAAAGATATATCAGTTTGCTGACCGACTTCGGTTTCAAGCGAATCTTTGGAACAGCAATGAACAAGGATTTGCTGATTTGTTTTCTCAACAGCTTGTTTGATGGCAAACAGGTTGTGAAGGATGTATCATATCTGAACCCTGAGCATGTGGGAGATGTCTATACCGACCGTAGAGCCATCTTTGATGTATATTGTGAGGGCGAAAATGGCGAGAAGTTCATCGTTGAAATGCAGAATGCTTATCAGGCGTATTTCAAGGATCGCTCCCTCTTCTACTCAACCTTCCCTATCCGTGAGCAGGCACCCAAGGGAAATGACTGGGATTTCAAACTCAATCATATCTATACCGTAGCCCTGCTCAACTTCAACATGAATGAGGATGCCTTCGACAAGGAAGAAATCCGCCATCATGTACAGTTGTGCGATACCGCTACACACAAGGTTTTCTATGATAAGTTGGAGTTTATCTATGTAGAGATTGCCAAGTTCGACAAAACCCTGGAAGAACTGAATACGCTCTATGAGAAGTGGCTCTATGCACTGAAGAACCTCTATAAGCTTACCCAGCGCCCGAAAGAGCTGTGCGACAAAGTATTCGACCGTCTCTTTGAGGAAGCCGAGATAGCCAAGTTCTCTCCGCAGGAAATGAGGGAGTATGAGGCCAGTAAGAAGGCATATCGCGACATCAAGAATTCCGTAGACACTGCTAAGCGTGAAGGAATTGCTGAAGGCATGTTGCAGCGAAGCCTTGAGATTGCTAGAAAGATGCTGGCAAAGGGAATGGATGAAGCTACGGTCATGGATATGACGGGGCTGACGGCTGAAGAGCTGAAGCTGCTGAAAGCGGAGATGTAGATTATAAATATTATAATATTATCAAGGGTCTATACGCCACCTGTTATTGTGGCATATAGACCCTTGTTGTTTCCGGTTAGATGTGGGTGAATTATAATGTTTATAGCTGCTCTGATACGCTATTTCGTACTCTCCATAGAAGTGATGCGGAGCGTATAAGAATAGGTACCGCTTGTAGGGCAGGCATACTGCGAGAGGACGGTATCGCCCTGACAATTACTCAAAGAAAAGGGTGAAATCTAAATATGTAAAATGTTTAAAAAGGGCGTAAAAAGCCTAAAATAAGGTAAAACTAATGGATAATTTGTGAGTTTTAAAATACTAATTATCTGATATATAGCATGTTATGTCGATTTCGAAAGGGCGTAACGATGGGCGTAAAAAGCCTTAAAATATGGTAAAACTAATGGACAAAACGATAGATAATGACAAAAAAGTCCCCGATATATCTCGTACCGAGGACTTCAAGAGTTCAATTTTAATCTATGAAGTACAATCCGTGTTAGAACACGGCTGCTTGTAAATTCGATTTATATCATTTTTATTTCTTATCCGCATCAATGAGGGCAAGCAGATGCTCTACTGCCACTTCTTGCGGGATATTCTTCTCTATGCAAACCTGCTTGCGGTAGAGGCTTACCTTGTTAGGACCGGCGCCCACATAGCCATAGTCGGCATCTGCCATTTCGCCAGGACCATTCACGATGCAGCCCATGATGCCAATCTTCAGACCCTTCAGGTGCTTGGTGGCCTCCTTGATCTTGGCAATGGTTTCGCGGAGATCGTAGAGAGTTCTTCCGCAACCAGGACAACTGATATACTCGGTCTTGCTGGTACGCAGACGAGCTGCCTGAAGTATTCCAAAAGCAGTCTCATCAATGGTCTGGGCAGGGATGTCGCCATTGTTCATCAACCAGATACCATCGGTCAGACCATCTATCATCAGCGCACCCATGTCGGCAGCAGCCTCCAACTGGAAGTCGCTCTTCTCTTCTTTGCTGTGCTGGTACATCTGCGCAAAGACAACAGGGTTCTTCAAGCCGGCATTCATCATCTCATGAACCAATGCGCGCTGGTCGCCCAAACGGTTCTGGTGATTGCTGACGCAGATGACTACCACTTCCGGATGATTCTTCAAGCAAGCGATGTATTCTTCGGCAGGAGTACCAAACTGGAGCGTGAGGAACTTGATGTCTGCCTTGATGCTGGCGATGAACGGCATAGCCATAGCAGGGAAGATAGGATAGAGTTTGGCACCTGTAGTCTCAGGCTTGCAGTTGAGGGTCTCATAGACGTTGTAATCTACGATATAGCTCTGTCCTGGCACAAACTGCTTAGGCATCTTTCCACCTATATAAATATAGTCGGGTTGGGCATCCTTATTCTTGCAAATCGTGCTCTCACCATTGATACGGTTGCTGATGACTACAGGCACCTGAGTGCCACCGATATTGCCTACAGCCTCGGTTTCCCGGCGTGTAGGGCGCAACCAGTCGAAAGAAGGACAAGCCGCAGCAGGAATCATCAGCTGCCCCTGTTTTTTTCCGATATAATCCACCAGATGGCGGGCTACAGGAATCTCAGCCGCAGGTTCCTCGCTCAGACTTACTCTCACGGTATCACCGATGCCATCAGCCAGAAGCGCACCGATGCCCACGGCACTCTTGATTCTTCCATCTTCACCTTCGCCGGCTTCGGTAACGCCCAGGTGAAGAGGGTAGTTTATTCCTTCCTTCTCCATCTCATCCACTAAGAGACGCATAGAGCGCACCATCACCACGGTATTGGATGACTTGATACTGATGACCACATCGTGGAAATTCTCTTTCTTGCAGATGCGAAGAAACTCCATGCAACTCTCTACGATGCCTTCCGGAGTATCGCCATAGCGGTTGCGGATGCGGTCGGAGAGCGAACCATGGTTTACGCCGATGCGGATAGCAGTATGGTTCTCCTTGCAGATATTGAGGAAAGGAACGAAACGTTCCTCAATCTTCTGGAGTTCGTGGGCATATTCCTCGTCGGTATATTCCTGCTTGATAAACTTGCGGGCAGGATCCACGTAGTTGCCTGGGTTGATACGCACCTTTTCGCAATAGAGTGCAGCTACATCAGCCACATTCGGATTGAAGTGGATGTCAGCCACGAGCGGAGTGGTGAAACCATCGGCACGGATTCCTGCATTGATATTCTTCATGTTTTCAGCCTCGCGGGAGCCCTGGGTGGTAAAGCGCACCAGTTCGCCACCAGCCTTGATGATTTCCTCTGCCTGACGTACACAAGCCTCGGTATCATTGGTATTGGTAGTGGTCATCGACTGGATGCGGATAGGATTGTTACCGCCTAAGTCAAGTTCTCCGACATGAGCAACAGAAGAAGTGCGTCGGGTATAATTGAATAAATCTACCATAATGTATAAGATGAGATATGCCCCAAGGAAGGGGCATATCAGGATATATTAGTTACATTTATAATCGTATTTGATTTCATGCAGCTCCTTGTTGGCCTTCTCGATCTTTGCATCCAGACCAGCCTTCCATGCCTGCACCTTCTCTGCCACTTCCTCGTCTCCCAATGCAATCATCTCTGCAGCCAGGATAGCTGCGTTCTGAGCTGCGTTGACGCCTACTGTGGCGATAGGAATGCCAGGAGGCATCTGAATGATACTGAGCATGGCATCCAGACCATCGAGCATACCCTTGATAGGCACACCGATAACTGGCAGCGGTGTTTCTGCTGCTATCACGCCAGGAAGGGCAGCAGCCATACCTGCAGCTGCGATGATAACCTTCACACCACGGTCTTTAGCTCCTTTGGCAAATGCTGCTACTGCATCTGGAGTGCGGTGAGCAGAGAGGGCATTTACCTCAAAAGGAATCTGGTTGTCATTCAACCACTTACATGCTTTTTCCATAACAGGCAGGTCACTGGTACTGCCCATGATAATGCTAACTAATGGTTTCATTTGCTTTTATATTTAATATTGATAATTTCTCTTATTATTCTATTCATCTAATGAATGCTCACCTTACTTATATAATAAAGAGAGCGCACACTACTCCAACGAGGAATCCTGTTACCACCTGCGCCAACGTATGCTGACGGAGAATCATGCGGGCTGTACCCACCATGCCAGCCAGCAGGATGACGAATGCCAGCCACCAGATAGGATTGAAGGAAAAGGCAATCGAATAGACTACCAGTCCTCCTGCCACTCCTCCGATGGCTGCCGTGTGGGTGGAGATCTTCCACCATACATTGATGAGTGCGCATACCATCTGTATCACCAATGCCGCTACCAGGATAATGCTGATAACTCTCGGCGTGTTGCGGTATTCCATCAGAAAGAAACAGCCGAAATAGCACAGGATTGATATCAGATAGGGTACGACACGGCGCTCTTTCCTGCCCAATTCCTTGGATGTCCATCCCTGAAACTTGCGGTATAGGTGTATCAGCAGGGAGGGCATGAGGATGGTGGAGATATACACCATGAGCAGCATCGGTAATTTATATGCCAATGGCAGCAGCGACATATAGCTGAACAGAAACAGAGCCACTAGTCCTACCAAAGGCAGGTAGAAAGGGGTGAAGAGCATGCTCATGATGCGTGCCGCCAATATGATATTTTTCTCTTTCATAACAAACTATGTTGTATGTAACCTTTTGTATATTTTCCTGAATTTATTTTCTCAATCGTGCTACCGGGATGCCCAACTGCTCTCTGTATTTAGCCACGGTGCGTCGTGCAATAGGGAATCCTTTTTCCTTCATGACCTTGGAAATAGCATCATCGCTGAGAGGTTTCTTTTTATCCTCGTTTTCGATGAGGTGCTGGAGGGCAATCTTGATCTTGCGTGTTGACAGTTCCTCGCCGTCTTCGGTGGTATAGCTGTCTGTAAAGAAGAACTTGAGTGGGAATACGCCCCATTTGGTCTGTACATATTTCTCGATTCTTACTCGTGAAATGGTACTGATGTCAAGTTTCGTTCTTTCTGCTACATCCTTGAGAATCATCGGCTTGAGGTCAGCCTCGTCACCATCCAGGAAGAACTGCCTCTGGATGTCGATGATAGCCTTCATGGTGATGATGAGCGTATGTCGGCGCTGCTTGATGGCTTCGATAAAGCCTTGAGCCTTATCTACTTTCTCCTTGGCATAGAGCAGGGCTTCCTTGTCTTTCCGGCTCATCTGGTCCTTGTGCCTTTTGTAGGTTTCTATCATGTCGGTGAAGGAAGGAGATACGGTCAGCTCTGGCATATTGCCTCGGTTGAGCGTGAATGTAATGGTTCCGTCATCGGCAGTATCTACGATGAAGTCGGGATTGATCTGCTGCATGTTTCGTCCGTCAGTCTCGCCAAGCGATGCGCCCGGCTTAGGATTCAACTTGCGTATCTCGTCCTTGAGTGTCTCCAACTGGGTTTCGTTGAGTTCCAGTCCAGACTTGATTTTATCCCAATGTTTCTTGGTAAATTCGTCGAAATAATCCTCGAATACTTCCTCCATGGTTTTGCGCAGCACTCCCTTAGGCAGTCTTTTTACCTGCAGCAGCAAGCATTCCTGTAGGCTTCTTCCGCCCACTCCGGCAGGATCGAACGACTGGAGTTTGTGGAGCACATGCTCAATTTCCTTTTCGCTTACATCAATATTATGGTAGATGATCAGCTCATCGCAGATGCTGTCCAGGTCTTTGCGGAGCAATCCGTCTTCATCCAGCGAACCAATCAGATACTCCATGATTTGCTTTTCTTTATCCGTGAGTATCTGCATGTCCATCTGTTCCTTCAACTTATCGTAGAAGGAAGTTGTATCGCCATAAACCATTTCCTCGTAGTCGGCGTTCTGCGTATTATATCTGTCAGTATTGTAGTCGGGCATCTGGTCGTCTTTTCCGATACTTTCCAATGCCTGATCCAGTTCGTCCTTTCTTTCTTCTTTTTCCGACTGTGCTTCGTAGGCATCGTCTCCAAATTCATCGTCATTACTGTTGTCTGAATCATCCAGAGCCGAACGGTCTTCGTTGCCCTCTCCCATGAGTGCATCGTCCGGATTCTCAGTTTCCAAGGCAGGATTATCATCCAGCTCGGCATTGATATTATCCTCCAGTTCGTTGAGCGGCATTTCCAGCATCTTCACCTGCAGCATCTGCTGGGCGGAGAGTCGCTGGAGCTGTTGTAGTTTCTGCTCCTGTGTCTGAATGAGTTTTTGAGTCATGTTTCGTGTCTTTTAAATAAGTTCTTTCCAAGTTACTTAAAAAGTTATATCTTCTTCTTATTAGAAGTATTTTTCCTACTTACTTGAAGTATTCTTTCAGTTCCAATGCCAGTTTGTAGAGTTTATCAGGATTTCCGTTTCCATACCGCTGCCAGATTTTGCTGCATGGGTCTATCAGATGGCTGATCACCACATCGTTTCTGTTGAGATATGGGTCGCAAATCTGGAACACATTCATGGCCTCTACTATCACTTTCGTGCTGGTTTTGATGAGTTTGGCGAGATCAATGATTTCTGGTGTTTCCGGCACCATGGTGATTGGTGTGAGCTGGAAATAAAGGTCGAGGATGATGATCAGCTTGACGGGAGTGAGCGAAGGTTCGGCTTCGATAGGTTCCCAGTCGTGCTCGAATGATTCCCTGATGGAAACCCCCTGATAGAATTGTGTTGCATTTCCACATCCTTCCATTTTCTTGAGCAAATGGATATCACGAGCCAACTTTTTAGGGTTGTCTCCATATTTATCCCAAAGCCTCTTGATGCGTGGGGTGACCATTCTGAGTTTGAACATCTGTTCGTGGAGAACTTCTGGGGCAATATGCAGCTCCAGAGCCAGATTGACCATGCCTTTCGAATAGAGAGGTTTAACGCCCATTGGCTTTTTCTGGTATAATTGCAATAGCAAAAGCCAGTATTCATCTTTCCAAAGAGGATGTTTAGCCATATTACAACACTTTTCTGCAAAAGTACGACTTTTCATCGGTAATACAAAATAAAAATTGGAATTTTTTCCAAAAGAAAGACAATAAAATGAGAAATGAAGTGAGATAAAAGAAAGTGCGCAAGACTTCTCACGAACTCTTGCGCACTTTTAATGTTATATTCCCAAATTTCTCATAACTCAAAGGAGATTGACTTCATTTTAAGTTCCTCTCCATTTCAGAGCCTGAAGCAGGAATTCTGCTACACAGGCGTCATCTTCGTTAGTCCTATAACATTCTTTTTTACCTTTTCAACTTAATCCTATTGAACACTGTTAATCTCTGAATAAACAATCTTTTTTCTTACCTTTTCTAATACCTGTTACCTAAACTAACAATCTAAAACCTAAAACTAAACCTAAACAACTAACAATCTTAACCTAAAAACCTAATAACCTTTTGTCTTATTGACGATGCAAAGGTACGACGATTTTCGGTATCTTCCAAATCTTTAGAAGAAAAAGTCTCAAAAAAGCCCTTTTTTTTGATGTACATCAACTATATGTGTGCGCACACATCAAGTATTTAGCTCAAAATTGACCTGTATCAAGCACTTAGAAGAATGTAGCTGAAAGCGGCTAATCGCCTTTATACATTATTATATATAATAGCAGCTTTTTCCTATATGTCCTTAATTCCGCAACACTTTGATTTAACTTTATTTATAAGTTCCTGAGCAACAAAAAGTTGCTCAGGATTTTGCCA
>OOCG01000543.1_pt1 | contig 24925 bp, 25 predicted proteins | sample 1671521 | NCBI WGS metagenome assembly OOCG01 (sample SAMN06348165, study PRJEB24527) | human gut metagenome | biome: human gut; feature: ankylosing spondylitis patient; material: feces | host: Homo sapiens | place: China | collected 2015-10
ACAGAATGGCCACGGAAATATCCAACGCCGCATCTGTACAACTATTTAATTAATTAATATAATACTTCATTCCTGTAATGCTGTTATAGCTCAGTTTGGCGTATGCCGGGTGTTCGTTGCGGATACGCAGCTCCAAAATGCCCATGTCGTGAAAAAATTTTGTGATGGCTTCTCCAATGCCCATCTGTTACCGCCTCCTGTTATAAAAAATTAGTTAAGATTGCCTAATAATTAAGATTACCTAATCATTTTAGCAGGGGCTTTTCCCTTTGTCAAGAGGGGCCAAATGCAGATAACTGTTGAGAAAATCATGGTTCTGTGGTATACTATATTACTGCATAAACAGAAAACAGGCAGAAAGGAAGGCGATACTGTGCCGGAAAAATCATTCGATGTGGCAAGAAATATCCGCATGACCCAGGAGCTGCAGTGCCAAATGCTCTCTCAGGTGGCGGATCTGTTTACGGCCATGCACAACAATGCCTCAAAAGCGGAACAGACAGAGCTTCTGGCAAAGCTGGAAATCAGTCTGCGCCTTTTGGCAGGACGGCTGGGCATTTCTCAGGATGGACTGAGCCGGAAAGCGGCTATGACCCTGAAGGCGGCGTTGGTGCAGGAAGATGTATCTGCATGGAAAAGTGATCTGCTGACCGTTTTGCATGAACTGGAAGAAACATAAACAGTCACAGAAAGGCTTTTGAAAAAGCCAAACAGCTTGGAGGCTGCAATATGGAAGAAAAAAAAGAAGAAACAAAGAAAGGAACGGAAGGACGGCTGGTGGTCGGAATCGCAGTGGCTGTGCTGGTGGTGATCCTTTGTCTGATGCTGGATGTACGTCTTGGTGTAGGGGCATTGGTAGGGATTGTGGCAGGCAGTTTCCTGCGTCCGTTGCTCAAAGACCTCTTTGCGGATGAACCCCAGGAGGAGCCTGAGGAAAACCGTTTTCTGGATACGGCAGTGCTTCGGGAAAATTTCTCCATTCCCCAAAATCTGCCCATTCCTTACGCTGTGCTGGACATTCGTGGCAGGGTCATGATGTATAATGCGCCTTTTGCGGCAGTGTTCCCCAATAGTGAGGACGCAAAACCCGTCATTGAAGTGCTGCGGAAAACCAGCGGCGCCGGAGAACCTCAGACCGTGACCGTAGGCGACCGTTCTTACAAAGCTGCTTTGAACCACTGCGATGTGGTAGACAAAAGCGGCGCTGTGGGGGCAGTTCTCACCCTCATCATGGTGGATATCACCAAAACCTGTCAGCTTGAAAAAGAACTGGAGGAACAGGAAACCGTTGTGGGTATGATCCTTTTGGATAACTACGACGATGTGCTGGACAGCATCGACGAAAACCGATTGCCCATCCTTTCTGCTCTTATCGACAGAAAGTTCAATCAGTTGGCGCAGGCGGCAGATGCCGTTATCAAAAAACTGGAGAAAGACCGCTACATTTTCCTGCTCTCTAAGGGCAGTCTGGAGCGGCTGAAAGAAAAGAAATTCGAGCCATTTAACGAGATCAAGGAAATCTCCGTGGGGGAACACATTCCTGTAACCCTCAGTATGGGTATCGGTATCGGTGGCGGCTCTCTGGAAGACGCCATGGCAAACGCAAAAGCGGCTATGGACTTGGCTCTGGGACGTGGCGGCGATCAGGTGCTCATCAAAGACGGGGAAAAATACCTGTTCTTCGGCGGCAAAAGCGGCGAAATCCACCGCAACGCCCGTATTCGTGCCCGTGTCAAAGCGGATGCTCTTATGGAACTTATGGGGGATGCTTCTGACATTCTGGTCATGGGCCATAAGAATGCCGATCTGGACAGCTTGGGCGCTTGTATCGGTATCTGCGCTATGGCAAAGAGCATTGGGAAAAAATGCAACATTGTCATGGACAAAGTCAGCGTAGGCGTGAAACGCCTTTGCGATAAAATGGATGAAAGCGGCAAATTCGGCGGTGTCATTGTGGATGGCGTAGACGCTATGCGTATGATCAATGACAAAACACTGCTGGTCATTGTGGATACCCACAGGGAATCCATGGTAGACAGCAGACAGGTGCTTATGGCGGCGAAGAAAATCGTCGTTTTCGACCATCACCGCAAGAGTACCGATTTCATCGAACAGGCGGTGCTCATTTATCATGAGCCTTACGCTTCGTCCACATCTGAACTCATTACAGAAATGATTCAGCATATGGACAAAAAAGTAAAACTGCATCAGATCGAAGCCGATGCCCTGCTGGCAGGTATCACCGTAGATACCAAAAACTTCTGCGTGAAAACCGGCGCCATGACCTTTGAGTCTGCTGCCTTCCTCCGCAGAAACGGTGCTGACAGTATTCGGGTGCGGCTGCTGTTCCAAAACGACATGGACGCTTATAAGGCGAAAGCTACGGCTGTCCGGGATGCGGAACTGTTCCGGGACCATATCGCCATTTCCGTCTGCCCTTCCGATGTGGAAAATTCCACACTGACAGCGGCACAGGCGGCAGACGACCTGATGAACGTCACAGGCATTCAGGCATCCTTTGTCTGCTGTAAGGTGGAAGACACAGTCTATATTTCCGCCCGCAGCTTTGGGGAGATCAATGTGCAGAGAATTATGGAAAAACTGGGTGGCGGCGGCCATCTGACAGTTTCCGGTGCGCAGCTTCAGGACTGCACCGTTGAGGAAGCCAAGGAAAAAGTCCGCGCAGCCATTGAAGAATATTTGGAGGAGGAAGCATAATGAAACTGATTTTATTACAGGATGTAAAAAGTGTCGGCAAAAAAGGCGACCTGATCAATGCCAGCGAAGGCTATGCAAAAAATTTCCTGCTGCCCAAAAAACTGGCAGTAGAAGCTACAAAATCCAACCTGAACGACTATGAACTGAAACAGAAAGCAGAAGCAAAACGCAAACAGGAAGAACTGGAAAAAGCACAGGAAATGAAAAAACAGCTGGATGAAAAAGTTGTTGTGATCAAAGTAAAAACTGGCAGCAACGGCAAACTGTTCGGCTCTGTAACAAACAAAGAAGTTGCGGAAGAAATCATCAAACAGACAGGTATGGATCTGGATAAAAAGAAAGTATCCATCGGCGATTCCATCAAAATGCTGGGCGAAAGAACAGCAGTCATCAAACTGCATCCTAAGGTAACAGCAGAAGTGACTGTAAAAATCGTAGAAGCCTAATTGATGCAAACATAAAAGGAGGCGGGAAATATGGAACAACAAAATACATCCGGTCAGGCGGAAATCTTCCAGAATGTACCGCCCCATGACGATGCGGCAGAGCTGGCAGTGCTGGGCGCCATGTTCTTGGACAGAGAAGCGGCGTCTTTGGCATTGGAAATGCTGACAGGTGAGGACTTCTACCGCCCCGACCACAGACAGGTCTTTGAAGCGGCGGAAGAACTTTACCACAGCGGCGTGCCCATCGACATGATTACCGTGAAGAATAAACTGGAGGAAAAGCAGGTCTTTGAACAGATCGGCGGCCTGCCTTTCCTTGCCAATATCTCCACTTCCGTGGGCAGCTCCGCAAATATGCGCCATTACGCTGCCATCGTGGAGGAAAAATCCGTACTGCGTCGGCTCATCCGTACAGCGAATAACATTTCCCAGATGAGTTACGAAGGCAAAACCGACGTAAACGCCATTATGGATACGGCGGAAAAAGGCATTTTCGACATCATGCAGAACCGCCATTCCGACCAGTTCCACCATATCCGGGACATTGCCGTAGATTCCATTGAGAAAATCGAGGATATCTACCGTTCCAAAGGGAAACTGACTGGCGTACCGACAGGTTTTGTGGACTTCGACCAGAAAACCGCAGGACTTCAGAAATCCGACCTGATTTTGCTGGCAGCCCGTCCTTCCATGGGGAAAACGGCTTTTGCCCTGAATATCATCCAGAATGCCGCCATCCGCAGCAATGTGCCTACAGCGGTATTCTCTCTGGAAATGAGCCGGGAACAGCTGGTAAACCGTATGCTCTGTTCCGAAGCCATGCTGGATGCCCAAAGGCTCCGTACAGGGGAACTGACAGACAGCGACTGGGCAGACCTGATTCAGGCCATGGGGCCTCTTTCTCAGGCGCCTATTTACATTGACGATACCCCCGGGGTTACTCCCATGGAGGTGCGCTCCAAATGCCGCCGCCTGAAGGTGGAAAAAGGCTTGGGACTTATCGTCATCGACTACTTGCAGCTTATGAGCGGCAACAGCCGGAACGATTCCAGACAGCAGGAGATTTCCGAAATCTCCCGTTCCCTCAAGGCCATCGCCAGAGAAATGGAAGCGCCGGTTATCGCCCTTTCACAGCTCTCTCGTGCCTGCGAACAGCGTGCAGACCATAGACCTATGCTTTCCGACCTGAGAGAATCCGGCGCCATCGAGCAGGACGCCGATGTGGTGGCTTTCCTTTATCGTGATGAGTATTATTTCCCCGATACGGAAAAGAAAAATCAGGCGGAACTCATCATTGCCAAACAGCGTAACGGCCCGACGGGCACCGTTGATTTGACATGGATGGGACAGTATACCAAATTTGGTAATTTCCTGAAAAAATTCTAAAAAATGAAACGAAAAACCTCGGTTTGAATGGAAGGAATTTCCAGTCATTCCGGGGTTTTCTTATTGTTTTGTAATTTTTTCTATGGATTGAAGAAGTTGGGGTTGACGTTGATTTTGGGAAAGCATATACTAATGGTGGAGAAAAATGACAGGCAAGAAAGAAATGACGGAGGTGAACCGAATGGACGGCAGTAGCGAGAGTATCCCTTTGGGTCCTGAGCGATGGTATTTGAATATCACAGCGGAAATGTCGCATCCTTTTGGTTCCTTTTTTCCTATGGCGAAATAGGGGCTTGCTTTTCTGTGCGCGTTTTTCGGAAAATTGTATGACGACATTTTCTGCTGACACTTTTGCAAAGACAATGGTGTTTTTTTATTGTCTGAAAAACGAGGTGAAAAACAGTGGAGGAAATGCAGACGCTCTTTGACCATTTCAATGAACTCATGGACAAAGGGGCATATATACAGTTAAAACAGGAATTGAACGAGGAAAACGCCGCCGACTTGGCGGAATACTTCGAGGAACTGTCCGCGGAAAAACAGCTTTTTATTTTCCGACTGCTGACCAAGGATATGGCAGCGGAAGTATTTTCCTATATGGACAGCGACACCCAGGAACATATCGTTCATTCCATTACAGATAAAGAAGTGCGCAACATCGTAGACGAAATGTTCCTGGACGATACGGTGGACTTTCTGGAAGAAGCACCTGCCAATCTGGTAAAAAAGGTGCTGCGCAACACCGACGCGGAAACCCGCGCCCTCATCAACCGCTTTTTGAACTACCCGGAAAATTCCGCCGGCAGTTTGATGACCATCGAGTTTGTGAAACTCAGAGGCGGTATGACCGTAGATGTGGCTATGAAGCAGATCAAGCGGACAGGCATGGATAAAGAAACCATCTATACCTGTTATGTCATCGACGGTCAGCGGAAACTTATCGGCGTTGTCCCTCTTAGGACGCTGATTTGTGCCAAGGATGAAGAACTGGTGCAGGACTTGATGGAAGAAGACGTGGTATCTGTACACACCACCGACGACCAGGAAGAAGTTGCACAGATTTTCAAGAAATATAACTGGATGGCACTGCCTGTTACGGACTTGGAAAACCGTCTGGTGGGAATCATCACCGTGGACGATATCGTGGACGTTATCGAACAGGAAACCACGGAAGATATGGAAAAAATGGCGGCATTGCTGCCTTCCGATGAAGAATATCTGAAAACCCCCGTGCTGAAGCTGGCACGAAACCGTATTGTGTGGCTGTGCGTACTGATGGTATCCGGTACCCTCAGTTCCTTGGTTATCAGCCATTATGAATCTCTGTTGGCAACGGTCATGGCCCTTTCCAGCTTTATTACTATCATCACAGGTACTGGGGGGAACGCAGGCTCTCAGGCTTCCACCATGATCATTCGTGGTATGGCCTTGGGAGAAATCGAAGTGAAAGACGTACTCCGAGTTGTCTGGAAAGAAGTCCGGGTTGGCGCCCTCTGCGGTATTGCTCTGGGGGCAGTCAATATGGTGCGTATGACATTTTTCAGCCCCAGTACGGGATTTTTGGTAGACTTTACCGTTTCCATCAGTATGGCGGCAGTTGTGGTGCTTTCCAAGACCATCGGCTGTACCCTGCCCATTCTGGCAAAGATTTTGAAGGTAGACCCAGCTATGATGGCAGGTCCCCTGATTTCCACACTGGTGGACGCTGTGGCATTGATTTTGTATTTCAGCATTGCGACCGTATTGCTGATGTAAATAAGAATCTGGATTTTGAAGGAGGTGTGACATGGAAGAATGGAATGAAACGGCAGAACAGTGGCAGACGCTGCTGGAAGAAGGACATTATGTACAGCTGCGGGAAGAACTGAACGAGGATAACCCTGCCAATGTGGCAGAATTTCTGGAAGAACTGCCCGCTGACAAGCAATTGTTCCTGTTCCGTCTGCTGTCCAAGGATATGGCGGCAGAAGCATTCTCCTATCTGGATAACGACACTCAGGAAATGCTGGTCACATCCATTACAGATACGGAAGTACGGAATATTGTGGATAATATGTATCTGGACGATACGGTGGACTTTCTGGAGGAAGCGCCTGCCAATCTGGTAAGCAAAGTCCTGCGGAATACGGATAGGGAAACCCGCGCCCTCATCAACCGTTTCCTGCATTATCCCGAAAACTCTGCTGGAAGCTTGATGACTGTAGAGTTTGTATACCTTTCCAAAACCATGACAGCAAAGCGTGCCATGGAAATTATCCGCAAAAATGGTCTGGATAAAGAAACCATTTACACCTGTTATGTCATCGACGACAAAAAGCATCTGGTAGGGGTATTGCCCCTTAGAACACTGCTTTTCGCCGATGAAGATAAACTGGTAGAGGAACTGATGGAGGAAGACGTTATCTCCATTGCCACTTTGGACGACCAGGAAGAAGCGGCAAACCTTTTTCGAAAATATAACTTCATTTCCCTGCCTGTAGTAGACGGGGAAAACCGTCTGGTGGGTATCATCACCGTAGACGATATCGTGGACGTTATCGATGAAGAAACCACGGAAGATATGGAAAAAATGGCGGCGTTGCTGCCTTCCGATGAAGAATATCTGAAAACCCCTGTGACAAAACTGGCGCGAAACCGTATTGTGTGGCTGTGTGTACTGATGATTTCCGGTACCCTCAGCAGTGCCATCATTTCCGGTTATGACGCTATTCTTAGTCAGGCGGTGCAGTTGGCGGCATTTATCCCCGTTCTGACAGGTACCGGCGGCAATGCCGGTTCCCAGACCTCTGCCACTATCATTCGTGGCATGTCCTTGGGTGACATTCGCCCCAGAGATATTCTGCGGGTCATGGGGAAAGAAATTCAGGTAGGTATGATTTGCGGTGTCCTTCTGGCGGCACTGAACTTCATCAAACAGACCATTTTCAGCCCATCCACAGACATTATGGTGGACTTGACTGTTTCTGTCAGCATGGGTTTTGTCGTTGTTGTGGCAAAAGCCATGGGCTGTGTCCTGCCTATTGGCGCAAAAGTTTGTAAATTAGACCCTGCCATCATGGCCGGCCCCCTCATCACCACGGTGGTGGATGCTGTGGCGCTGGTGATTTTCTTCAATGTGGCACAGTGGCTTGTACTGTAAAAAAAGAGAGAACTCCTTTCGTTTCGGAATTCTCTCTTTTTTTATTTACATATGAAGATATGCACGGATGCGGTTGCCCAGCAGGCAGGCAATGATGATTTTTGCGATATCCAAAGGCAGGAACACCAACGCACCCATGGGCAGGGACTGTAAAAACGTGGTGTTTGTCAGATACGCCATCCATGCAGTGCCCAGAATGTAATTGACGATGGTTGCCAGAAATAATCCGCCCATCTGTGCCGGAATATTCTTGGGAAAACGGGAAACGAACAGGCTGCTGATGCCCGTCAGAAACAGAAAGCCCACGAGATACCCGCCGCCGGGAGCGGCAAAACGGGAAAGTCCCGCTGTGTAGCCGGAAAATACAGGCAGCCCTGCGGCACCTAGAAGCAGATACAGCCCAATGGCAGCCAATGCTTGTCTGGGCGGCAGCACGTAAGCCGTCAGATACATGGCAAATGTGCCCAGCGTCAAAGCGACAGGGCTGATGGGGATGGGAATGGATATGGGCGCGAATATGCAAATGACGGCTGTCATCAGTGCGGTCATGGTGAGTGTACGTGTTTTGGTCATGGCAGATACCTCCTTTTTATTCTGATAAGGAGGATACGCTTTTTATTTTTGAAAGTCAACTAATTATAATCAAAATGGTTTACAATTGAAAATAAAAAAGTTTTGTAAGAAAAAATGAAAGATTGCGACAGTAAAATGTGATATACTATAAAAAAATTCAGGAAAGGAAAAGGGGGAGAAAAATATGTCAAAATTCTGTAACCATTGCGGCGCGTCTGTAGGCGAGGAAGATCGGTTCTGTACCGTCTGCGGCAAGCCCATCACAGCAGAGAGTGGGGCAGAACAGCCCAAAGCATCTCATGAAGAAAATCATAAGAAAGAGGAACCCCATCTGGATAAGGAACCCATTAGCGTGGGCGGCTATCTGCTGATGTTTCTGATTATGTGTATTCCAGTGGTGAATCTGGTGGTACTGCTTTTGTGGGCATTCGGGAAAAACGGCAATGTGAACCGCCGGAATTTCTCACGGGCAGCCCTTGTTTATGTAGCCATCGGCATTGTCCTGTCCATCAGCGCGGTACTGTTTTTCATTGGTATTTTCGCCAATGCGGTGCAGTATCAGCAGTATCATACATATGAGCATTATGGCAATCCTTATGGGAACAACTGGGAATACTATGATGAATATGTATATACGCCGGACAGCACAAACGATTTTATGTATTCCATCACCGAAGGTGAGGCACCTGTGGAAGATGTGGAACTGTACGGTGTTACCATTTCCGGCGTATGAAAGAAAACCATTCGGCACATACTACCTCTATAAAAAGGAGGCGTGGATGTGAGCGGATGGTTTTTATTTTTTGCACAGATGTTGTTTTTCCTGTTGGGGGCGTGGTATTTCCTGCGGAGCGGCTCCCGGCGGAAAGGAGGACGGGATGGCATTTCTGCTGAGGAGAATGAACGGGAGATGGAAAAACTGGATGCCATGCGGCAGGTGGGACTGACAGAACCCTTAACAGAACAGACCCGTCCCAAGTCCTTGGGAGAAATCGTGGGGCAGGAGCGAGGTATTCGTGCTCTCAGGGCGGCTCTCTGCGGCCCCAATCCCCAGCATATCATCATTTACGGCCCGCCCGGTGTAGGCAAAACGGCGGCGGCAAGGTTGGTGCTGGAGGAAGCAAAAGGACGGCGCAATTCCCCTTTTTCCGAAAAAGCGAAATTTGTGGAGATAGACGCTACTACATTGCAGTTTGACGAGCGAAGCATTGCAGATCCTCTTTTGGGCTCTGTCCATGACCCCATTTATCAGGGGGCAGGGGCATTCGGACAGATGGGGATTCCCCGTCCCCAGCCCGGCGCTGTCAGTGAAGCCAATGGGGGCGTGCTGTTCATCGACGAAATCGGGGAATTGCATCCCATCCAGATGAACCGTCTGCTGAAGGTGCTGGAAGATCGTGTGGCGAAGTTCCAGAGCAGTTATTACAGTCGGGAAAATAAGCGGATTCCCCCTTATATCCATGAAATTTTTCAGAAAGGTCTGCCAGCGGATTTTCGCCTCATTGGTGCTACTACCCGCAGCCCTTCGGAATTGCCGGCAGCACTGCGTTCCCGTTGTACAGAGATTTTCTTTGACGGTCTGCGTCCCGAAGCCGTGGAGCAGATTGCAGCGGACAGCATGGAACGGGTAGGGCTGCAATACGAAGATGGTCTATGCGGAAAAATTGCCCTTTATGCCGGTGGCGGCAGGGATACGGTGCGGCTGGTGCAGTCCTTAGCCTCTCTGGCGGAAATGAAGGGGCGGAACTGGGTCGGCAGTGCGGACTTGGAATGGGTGGCGGAAGCAGGCCATTATCAGCCTTATCCACGCCAGAAAGTGACGGCTGTGCATCGTGTGGGCGTGGTAAACGGTCTGGCGGTCACAGGCGGTATGGGCGGCGCTGTGCTGACGGTGGAAGTGAAGATGCAGAAAAGCACAGCACCTCATTTGCAGGTGACGGGCATTGTGGAAGAAGAAGAAATCCGCAGTCCCCATGGCGTCAGCAAAAGAAAAAGCAATGCCCGCAGTTCCGCGGAAAATGTGCTGACGGTGCTGGAAGGATATGGTTTTGACCGTAGCCAGTATGCTGTTCATATCAATTTTCCCGGCGGTATGCCTGTGGATGGCCCTTCGGCAGGGACAGCCATGTTTCTGGCGGCATATTCCGCTTTTACGGGAGCGGCAGTGCCGGGAGATGTGGCACTGACAGGAGAAATTTCTCTGACAGGAAACATATTGCCTGTGGGCGGTGTCACGGAGAAATTACAGGCGGCAGAAGAAGCTGGCGTGACCCGTGCTTATATCCCAAAGGTAAATTGGCAGGGAAGATATGAGCGGCTGGGACTGGAAGTGGTTCCCGTGGAGGAAATAGGGGAACTGCTGGAAATGGTTTTTGCTAAGAAAGAAGAAAAGCAGACAGGCATGCCCCAAAGAGGCATTTTGACAGCGGAAGGACTGCAAACATAAAAAAAGGCGTGAAATCTTGGATTTCACGCCTTTTGTATGTTCTGTTATGCCCCGAAGGGAAGCAGTGCCCAGATGACTGCAATGACGATGGTGGGGAGCATATTGGCAACTTTGAATTTTTTCTCCCAGATCAGATTGACACCTACGCAGAAAATGAGCATGGAGCCGGTGAGGGACAGGTTTGCCAATGCCTGTTCTGTCATCCAAGGCTCGATGAAACGGGACAGTATGGTGATGCATCCCTGAAAGACTGCCACAGGAATGGCAGAGAAGATACAGCCCTTGCCCATGGATGTGGTCATGATGATGACGATGATCAGGTCTAAGACTGCTTTTGCCGCCAGTATGGAGTAATCCCCGGCAATGCCGTCCTGAATGGCGCCTACCACTGCCATGGCGCCGATACATACTGTCAGGGAAGTGTTTACAAAGCCGTCTACAAATTTGGTGTCACGGTCGTTTTTGGTCTTTTCTTTCAGCCATTCGCCGAAGTGTTCCAGATGCTTTTCGATGTTCAATATTTCCCCGATGAGAGAGCCAATGGCAAAGGAGCCAATGATCATCATGGTGCCGCCGCTGGTAAGGCCAGTTTCTGTGACCGTCATCATTTTTTCAATGGCGCCGCCGATGCCCAGAAAAATAACGCAAAGGCCAGTGGCTTTCATGATGGTTTCCTGTATTCTGACGTTGATGGCCTTGCCGAAAAGGGCGCCCAGAAGGCCGCCCAATAATATGCCGCCGACGTTGATGAGTGTTCCTAATCCAATCATTTGTATTTTCCTCCCTAAAATGCATTTTTTCTTTTGTAATGAATTGGTTTTATTTTAGATGGAATAAAAAGGATTGTCAATGTATGGAAGGTGAAAGAAAAGTGATATTTTTCAGAAAAAAACATAACCTTGTGCGTTGGTAGGAATTGACCGAAAGCCAGTTCTGTTGTATAATAACTTGATTAGGCAAAAAGCCTGTGTGTAAAAGCCTATGAGATAGAGGTGAAATAGATGATAGAAACAAAAGAGAGAATACAATTACCCATGATGGCCTTAAGAGGTCTGACGGTATTTCCCAATATGGCAATCAGCTTCCCTGTAGGCAGACAGAAATCTCTGGATGCGCTGGAAGCGGCAGATGAAGGCGACAAGCGTATTTTTCTGGTGGCACAGCGTGATCCCGAGGACGCAAGTCCCGAACAGATGGGGCTGTACGAATTCGGTACGGTGGCTACCATCAAACAGATTTTGAAACTCCCCGGCAATATGACCCATGTTATTGTGGAAGGTGTCATCCGCGGCAGATTGGCGACCATACAGCATAAGCGCAAATGCGAGTATGCGGAAATCACCACCATTGCACAGGACTTTCCGGAACTGCCGGAGGTACATACAGCGGCGGAAATGCGCATTGCACAGGATTTGTATGAAGAATACGCAAAGTTCGTGCCCAATACCACAGCAGTGGATTTGCTGCCCAATGTGCTGGCGGCAGGCAAGCCCGGCAAACTGGCAGACGTCATTGGGGCAGGACTGGAAATTTCCTTTGACCGGAAACAGAAGATTCTGGAAATCCTGAATCCTTATGACCGTTTGCAGGCAGTTATGGACATTATGCGCTATGAACAGCAGGTGCTGCGCATCAAACGGGAAATCGAAGCCAAAACAAAGGATAATATCGACAAAAACCAGCGGGAATATTACCTCCGTGAAGAACTGAAGGTCATTCAGGAAGAACTGGGGGATAAAGACGGCATCGGTGCTGACGCTGCGGAATTCCGCCGTCGTCTGGAGGAAAAGAACCCTCCCGAAGAAGTGCGGAAAACCGTAGAAAAGGAAATCGACCGTATGATGAAGATTCCTGTAACTTCTCCCGAGTCCAACGTGTCCCGCAGTTATATTGATACATTGCTGAACCTGCCTTGGAATGAAATGACCGAAGAAACCTTCGACCTGAAACAGGCGGCGGAAATTCTGGATGAAGACCATTACGGTCTGGAAAAAGTAAAAGAACGTATTTTGGAATATCTGGCGGTGCGGAAAAACGCTCCCGAGGAAAAAGCCACCATCCTTTGTCTGGTGGGCCCTCCCGGCGTCGGCAAAACATCCATTGCCCGTTCTGTGGCAAAGGCGCTGAACCGGAAATATGTGCGCATGTCTTTGGGCGGTGTGAAAGACGAAGCGGAAATCCGCGGTCACCGCAGAACATACATCGGCGCCATGCCCGGCCGTATCATGAACGCCATGAAACAGGTAGGCACCATCAATCCTTTGATGCTGCTGGATGAAGTGGACAAGCTGGGGGTATCCTATAACGGCGACCCTGCGGCGGCGCTGCTGGAAGTGCTGGACGGAGAACAGAATTTTACATTCCGCGACCATTATGTGGAAATGCCCTATGACCTGTCCAAGGTACTGTTTATGTGTACCGCAAACAGTCTGGAACCCATTCCCGGCCCTCTCCGTGACAGAATGGAAATCATCGAACTGGGCAGCTATACAGCAACAGAAAAACAGCATATTGCCATGGAACATCTGGTGAAAAAACAGATGAAACGCCATGGTCTGAAAGGCAGTCAGCTGAAGATTCGCCCGGAAGCTGTGGAAATGATTATTGATGGCTATACCAGAGAAGCTGGCGTTCGTCAGCTGGAACGCACCATTGGTCAGGTATGCCGCAAGGCTGTGAAAGCCATCATCAGCGGCGAAAAGAAATCCATGACTGTCACAGCGAAAAATCTGGAAGAAATTCTGGGCAAACCCAGATTCACAGAAGACCATATTTACGAAGAACCGCAGGTTGGTATCGTTCGTGGACTGGCGTGGACAGCCGTAGGCGGCACCACCCTTTCCGTGGAAGTGAATACCATGCCCGGTGACGGCAAATTCCGTCTGACCGGTAATCTGGGGAAAGTTATGAAGGAATCCGCAGAAGCGGCTATCAGCTACATCCGCTCTCAGAGCGACCGTTTCAAAGTGGAACCGGATTTCTATAAAAAACAAGACCTGCATATTCACATTCCCGAAGGGGCAACACCCAAGGACGGCCCTTCTGCCGGTGTCACCATGACCACCGCTATGCTTTCCGCTCTGACAGGGGCGAAGGTGCGGAACGATGTGGCAATGACCGGTGAAGTGACTATCCGCGGCCGTGTTCTTGCCATCGGCGGTTTGCAGGAAAAAGTGCTGGCGGCGAAAAAAGCCGGCGTAAAAACAGTTATCCTGCCGAAACAGAATGAAAAAGATTTGCAGGAAATTTCCGATGAAATCAAAGAAGGGCTGGAATTTGTTCTGGCAAAAGATATGGACGATGTGCTGAAACACGCACTGGCGAAAGGGGAAAGCGTATGGAAGTAAAACAGTCATCACTGGCGGCAGTGGGAACGAAATTCTCCCAGTATCCCACCGACGGCAAAGTGGAAATTGCCTTTGCGGGCAAATCCAACGTAGGCAAATCTACGCTCATCAATGCCATGCTGGGCAGAAAAGCTTTGGCCCGTACCAGCTCCCAGCCCGGCAAAACAAGAACCATCAATTTTTATGACGTCAACGACTGCATGTATGTGGTAGACTTGCCCGGCTACGGCTATGCAAAGGCGCCTAAGACGGAAATCGCCAAATGGGGCATGATGATCGAGGAATATCTTCAGAAACGGGAAGAACTCCGTGCCATTATCCTCCTCATCGACATCCGCCATGAGCCCGGCAAAAACGACATCATGATGTATGATTGGCTGAAACACTACGGCTATGACATCATCATTGCCGCTACCAAATCCGATAAAATCAACCGCAGCCAGATTCAGAAGCATCTGTCTGTGATCCGCAAAACATTGGGCCTTGGCCCTGACGACGTGCTGATTCCTTTCAGCGGCGAAAAGAAAACAGGCGTACAGGAACTTTGGGCGGAAATCGAACGGTTTTTGGACTAAATCATAAATGGAAAAGGACGACCATTCTTAAGAGGATAGGTTCGTCCTTTTTTTCAGCCATTTTCCACCAGTCTTTTAAGATTTGTTTAAGGTTGCAAAAAGTTGAAGAAAAAATGAAAGTACCATCGTTTTAGATGATGAAAAGAAAATGAAACAGAAGAAAAAGGGGGTGAGCGTATCGACAGGGCAAAGAAAATCGCCATACTGCTCAGCGATTATCAAAATTTGATCTTTTCCCTCTGCTATCAAATGACGCAGAATTATTTCGAAGCAGAGGATCTGGCACAGGAAACATTCGTGGCAGCCTATGAACATCTGGATTCTTTTGACGGCCAGCACGAAAAGGCGTGGCTATGCCGCATTGCCATGAATAAATGCCTGGATTTCCAGAGAAAGAACCGTCGGGGCGCCATCCCTCAGGATGAAAACGTCTTTATGGAACTGGCAGACGGGGAAAATGTGGAAAACAAAGTGCTGGCGGAGGAAGTGCAGACGGAACTCAGGCGAGCCTGTGAAAGTCTGAAGCCGCCTTATCGGGACATTGCCGTGGCGTATTTCTGTCAGGAGAAAAGCCCCGAGGAGATTGCCACAGAGCAGAACAAGAACATCAAAACGGTACAGACACAGATTTATCGTGCCCGTGCCAGATTACAGAAAATATACGGAAAGGAGCAGATGCCATGGGACAGCGTTTCACAGAGGAACAATTAGAACAAATGATTATGCAACTGGAGCAGGGCGGTCTGCTGCAGGCGCCGCCGTCACTGGAACGGGGCGTTATGGAGAAAATCGCCAGACTGGAGGAAGAAAAACAGGCGGATATCCGGTTTTCTTCTAAAACGAAACGGATTTTTTATCAATTGAAAATCGGCGCGGCAATGGCGGCGTCTTTGGTGCTGCTGGCACTGCCTATGGGGCATGGCTCCTACGAGGAATCTCCTTATGGCAAGGCACAGCAGATGGTACAGGAGGAAGAAGAAAAGGAAAGCCTGCTGGATTATATGCAGCAGGGGACGAAAATCCTCAGCGATGGCGTCACGGGCTTTTCCGATTTCGCAATGAAACAGATTACGGAGGTATTGGATTATGGCAAATAAGAAAAACGGATTTTGGACATTTATATTTTCATTAATCCCCGGCGCGGGGGAAATGTATATGGGCTTTTTCAAGCAGGGCTTGAGCCTTATGGGGCTGTGTGCAATTGTCAGTATTGTAGCTTCTTTTCTGGGCATAGAAGAGCTAATGATTTTACTGCCTTTGATTTGGTTCTATAGTTTCTTCCATGTGCATCACCTGCGGAGCCTGCCGCCGGAAGAATTTCATGCCCTGGAAGATAAAATCCTGTTCTTCGATGACCGTGATTTTCAGCTGGGTGCACTGACAGAAAACCGTAAGAAAGCCATTGCGGTGGTGCTGGTAGTGGTTGGCGTCATTCTGCTGTGGAACAGCGTGCTGGATTTGTTTGGCTGGATTTTGCCGGACTTCTTCAGAGAGATTTTGTGGAGTCTGCAAAACCTGCTGCCTCGTTTGGCTATCGCAGTTCTGATTCTTTACGCCGGTGTGCGGATGCTCCGGGGAACACCTGTGAAAAAAGAGGATATGGAGGACGAGGACGAAGACGAGGAGGTGTAAGAAATGGCAACACGTCGGATTGGTTCTGTGACGCTGGGCGGCGGCCTGATGGTATTCGGCATCCTCTTTTTGGTGCATACCTTCTGGGATGGCCTGTCCTATGGGCTGATTCTGCGGTTCTGGCCATTGCTGCTGATTTCTCTGGGGGTGGAAACGCTCCTGAGCCTGCGGCAGTCGGAAACCAAATGGGTCTATGACAAAGGTGCCATTGTGATGATGATTCTCCTTGGACTTTTTGCCATGATGATGGCAGCAGCCCAGTTTACACTGGAAGCGTGGGAAGCATTGGGATATCTGAACTGGTAATATAAAAATAGCCGGAATCCTTGGAATAAAAGGAGTTCCGGCTATTTTTTTTGCGCAAAATCTTACATTTCATTGAAAATCCTAGAAAGATTCTCTGTATTTTTGGAGAATCTATTGACGTAGTTTTCGAAACTATTATAATTAGAGTTAGATATATTTTTGAATGGTGTAAAAAACTGGTTTTGTATATAGATGAGGAGGGGAATCCCCATGGTAAAAATCATTACAGACAGCACCTGCGACCTGACAAAGGAACGCATGGAGGAAATTGGCGTTATTTGTGTGCCTTTGACGGTGCACATCGGCAATGACATCTATTTGGATGGCGTGAACTTAAGCAAAACGGAATTTTACGAAAAACTGCGGACGGAAAAATCTTTCCCCACCACCGCCCAGCCCACACCCCATACTTTTGAGGAAGTGTTTACGGCGGCGCTGGAAGAAGCGGACGAAGTGGTGTGCCTGCTGATTTCTTCGGAATTGAGCGGTACGGTGCAGTCTGCCAATATCGCTAAAAACACCATGGAACGGGAGGAAATCCATATTCTGGATTCCCGCACCACCTGCCTTTCTCTGGGGCTGTTGGTGGAAATCGCTGCCCAGAGAGCCAAAGAAGGCAAAACAGCGGCAGAAATCATGGCAGAGATGGAAGGTCTCACCAGCCGTGTGCGCATCTGCGCCGGTATCGAAACATTGGAATATCTGAAAAAAGGCGGCAGACTTTCCGGCACAGCGGCGGCGCTGGGGACTATGCTGAATATCCGCCCTCTGATGGGCATTCTGGATGGAAAAGTGCTCATGCTGGGCAAAGCCAGAGGCAATAAAAAGATGTATGCCCAGTTGAAGCAGATGGTGGAAGAAGAAGGCATTGACGACGCTTATCCCGTCCTCCTTGGCCATGCCCAGTCCATGGAAAACTATGAAAAATTCAAAGAAGCCTGCGGTGACCTCATTGCCGGCAGAACCCAGCTTTATGGGGACATTGGCTGTGTGGTTGGTGCCCATGCCGGCCCCGGTATCGTTGGCATTGCCTTTATCAAAAAAGCGTAAATCAAAGAAGAGCCTGTTCTAGGCTCTTTTTTTGTGCCTAAAATTCTTACATTTTTCGAAAGTGGAAAAAACAGGTTGACAAAACGTTCTTACAGTTGTAAGTTATAGTTAAACTACAAACGTAAGAGCGAAAGGAGGGAAGGCCAACATGGAGGAAAAAATGAAAATCAGTGAAGCGGAACTGGAAGTATTGCAGGTGCTTTGGGAAGCAGAGGAACCCCTCAAAATACAGGACGTCTGCGACCGTTTGGAAAATAAGAAATGGAAGTACAACACCGTAGGCACACTGCTTCTGCGCATGGCGGAAAAAGGCGCTGTGGTGTCGGAAAAGAAAAACCGTATTATTTACTACCGCCCTGTATGGGAGCGGGAAGCTTATCAGAAGGAACAGACGGAAACACTCATTGACAGACTTTATCACGGCTCCGCGAAGGAACTGGCGGTGTCCCTGTTCCAAGGGGGGAACATGACCAAAGAGGACTTGGAGGACATTCGGAAGATGTTCGACCTGTGATGTTTCCGAAGAAAGGAGAAGATTAGAAAGGAGAGAATGAAGGTGATGGAATGGTTTCAGACCTTTTTGGTGCTTTCTGTGGCAGGAAGCCTCCTTGCAGGCCTTTTGCTGGCCCTGAAAAAATGGACAGGTAAGCAGTTTTCGCCCACATGGCAGTATGTGCTGTGGGTAGGTGTTCTGCTGGTGATGGTGGTGCCCGTTTCTGTGAAAATGCCTGACCTTGTGCAGCCTATACTGGAAAAACAGACGGTACGGATGGTACCTCAAACAACGGCGGAACTGACTGTAACAGAACAGCCTGCCTCTGTGGATACAGCGGAGGCACCAGCGGGAGAAATCCTGCCTTTTACAGAAGAAATGGCTTTGCCGCCCATTCCATGGTGGGATGTGCTGGCAGTCATTTGGGTATTGGGGGCTTTGGGGAGCCTTGGATACCGTTTGACAGGCTATTTTCGTTTCAGCAGATATATCTGCCGTACAGGAAAGCCCATAGCGCTGGATGGGGTGCCAAAACGTCTGCGGGTCTGCAAAACAACAGCGGCAGTTTCGCCTATGGTCATGGGGATTTTCAGACCTGTGCTGATTCTGTCGGAAACAGCCCTGACAGAAAGCCGCCTGCCTTATGTGCTGCACCATGAACTGGTTCATTATCGCCGTGGGGATATTGTTTGGCGGTGGGTGGCAGTTCTGGCAACGTCTATCCATTGGTTCAATCCCATGGTATATGTGGCAGAGGCGCAAATGCAGGAAGCTTGCGAAATTTCATGCGACTGGTGTGTGGTACGGTCTATGGAGCAGGCAAAACGGGATGACTACATGCGGGTGATTCTGGAGCTATTGGCAGAGGCAATGGCCAAAAAACAGATTTTGACTACACAAATGGCAAGTGAGAAGAAACAATTACAAAGGAGGTTTACCATGATTCGCAATCAAAAACCTGTGGGGATGAAAAAATTACTGCTGAGTGTCTGTGTGGGGACAGCACTTTTGGGGGCAGCGTGGCTGACAGGCTGTACCCTCAGGGAAACTTATGTGACAAAAGAGCAGAAGGTGGAAACGGCTGATGAAATCGGCGGTCTGGCAGAAGAAGGCAGTTTGCTGTTTGTAGGCGTAGACGAAGGCGGCAGAGCTGATACCATTTTCACCTATGAAATGTCCGAAGAAGGAAAGGCAACCATCTATTCCATACCCAGAGATACTTTCGTTACAGATAACATGAAGATTGCTGCGTTATTGATTCAGGAAAATGGGGATGAAAAGCTCATTGAGGCGGTTTCGGAAATCACAGGACGGCCTGTAAAGGATTATGTGCGGATGGACTTGACGGCATTGGAAGCGGTCATGGACGCTTTGGGCGGTGTGACCTTTACGGTGCCCCAGGATATGGACTATGAGGACCCTTATCAGGATCTTTCCATCCATCTGAAGGCGGGAGAACAGACCTTGTCCGGGAAAGATGCTGTGGCGCTCCTGCGATATCGGAAAGGCTATCCCGAAGGGGATTTGAAACGCATCGAAGTACAGCAGACCTTTTTGCTGGAATTGCTTCGTCAGAAATGTAACCCAGCCTATCTGAAAGAAATCCCCGCAGTGATGGATGCCATCAAGGGGCATGTGACAACGAATTTGATTGCGGAAGATGTGGTAAAATACGGTGAAGAACTTTATCACCTCAAACAAAATGGCATGGATGTGGTGGAGATGTACACCCTTCAGAATGGCGATATGTATTATGAAACAGCTCAGGAAGGCGGCGGCGTGAGCCTTTTTGCAGAGCAGTCTGACGATGTTTTGACGAATGATGATAGCTTTGCAACCGAGCAGCCGGCTCTGGTGCCTGTAGGTCAATAAACGCATCAGTGCGGAATCTCTTTTTCAGGAGGGGTTTCGCACTTTTTCTTTTTCTGTGTTTGTTTGCAGGAAAAAACATTTTTCCGGCGAAATGGTTATCATAGGAAAAATGTCAAAGGCAGAGAGGAATGAAATGATGAGGGCTGATATTTCACTGGATCTATACCGTATTTTCTGTGCTGTGGTGCGGACGGGAAACATGTCCCGGGCGGCAAAGGAGCTTTATATTTCCCAGCCGGCAGTGAGCATGGCAGTGCGGCAGCTGGAAGAACGCATGGGGGGAGAATTGCTGGTGCGGACGGCACGGGGCGTTTATCCCACGGCGGAAGGAAAAACACTCTATACTTATCTGTCCCAGGCCATGGGGCTCATTCAGGCGGCAGAGGATAAGTATTTCCAGATGCTCCACATGGAAACAGGGGAATTGAAGATTGGTGCCAGTGATTCTGTTATCGCTCATTTTTTGCTGCCTTATCTGGAGCAGTACCATAAGCACTTCCCGGATATCAGCATCAAAGTCACCAATAAAACTACTTATGAATCTCTGCGCCTGCTGCGGAATGGCAGTGTGGATGTGTGTTTTGTGAATCTGCCCATTGAAGGGGATGGGGATCTGGATGTGACCCCTTGCATGGATATTCAGGATGTGCTCATCGGCGGTGAGCGGTATCGCCCTTTGGCACAGGTGGGGATGGATGTGCGCAGTCTGCCTAAGTATCCCCTGTTGCTGTTGGAGGATTTGAGCAATTCCCGCCGCTGTCTGGACAAATACGCCAGAGAAAACGGCGTGGAACTGAGTCCCATTCTGGAACTGGGCAGCAGTGATTTGTTGGTAAGCTTTGCGAAAATCAATCTGGGGCTGACCTTTGTCATTCGGGAATTTACGGAAGAAGCCCTCTCGTCAGGGGGACTTTATGAAATCCCTTTGGTGCCGCCGGTGCCCAAACGCCAGATTGGTATGGTGCGGCTGAAAGAAGTTGCTATGCCCCATGCCCTCCAGGGATTTGTGGAACTGATGGGTTTGGATAAAAATGACATTGACAAATGAGAATCGAAATGTTAATATATGAGCAGATATTCAAATGAAGGGAGGCAGAAGCTCCATGGAACAGCATAGAGAAGAAGTGGATATGATTCGGGAGCTGGACAATGATTTTGTCAAAGATCTGGCGGAATTTTTCAAAATCTTTGGCGATGCCACCCGTATCCGCATCCTGCGCCTTTTGATGGATCAGGAGCAGAATGTGGGAGAACTGGCAGACACGCTGGATATGACCCAGTCGGCGGTGTCCCATCAGCTTCGCGTACTGCGGCAGAATGGTCTGGTGCGGTACCGGAAGGAAGGGAAAACCGTTTATTATTCTCTGGACGACGACCATGTGCGGACGGTTCTGGAACAGGGTACCACCCATATTCGCCATAAATATGGCTATGAAGAAGATTAAATTTGCGGCGGAAGAACGCTTTCGCCCGCAAAAATTTTTAGGAAATACATGAATAACTACTCATATAATCAAATATAATTGGATTAGAGGTGTGAACCATGAAAGAAATGACCATTTCCCTGAAAGGCTTGACCTGTGCCAACTGCGCGGGGAAAATCGAAAAATCCGTGGGAGAAATGCCGGAAACAAAAGAAGCAGAAATCAATCTGCTGAAACAGGAAATGCGGTTAGTGCCTGCGGCGGAAGCAGACCAGAGCAAGCTGCTGGAAAAAGTAACAGAAACCGTACACAAATACGAAAGTGACGTGGAAGTATCCCTTGTGGAAAAGAAAAAGCCCCAAGGAGAAATGACCATTTCCCTGAAAGGCTTGACCTGTGCCAATTGTGCAGGAAAAATCGAAAAAGCTGTGGGAGAAATGCCGGAAACAAAAGAAGCGGAAATCAATCTGATGAAGCAGGAAATGCGTCTGGTGCCTGCGGCAGAAGCAGACCAGACAAAATTGTTGGAAAAAATAAAAGAAACCGTACACAAGTACGAAAAAGACGTGGAAGTGTCTTTGGCGGAACAGGGACAGAGCTGTAGCGTCGTCAACGGACATTGTGACGGGGATTGCTGCGGACATGGACATTCCCAAGAAGAAGCCACAGGCAAAAAGCTGATTATCCGTTTTGGTGTGGGGCTGGCGTTCTTTGTGGCGGCTTGTCTTTGGCAGAAACAGGGGCAGACAGCACTGTTTTTGATTTCTTATGCCATCTTTGGCTATGATGTCATTTTGCAGGCAGTGAAGAATATTTTCAAAGGGCAGGTTTTCGATGAAAACTTCCTCATGTCCCTTTCTACCGTAGGTGCCATGGTCATTGGTGAAATGAGTGAAGCCGTTTTCGTTATGCTCTTTTATCAGGTGGGGGAAGCTTTTCAGGACTACGCTGTCCGTCGTTCCCGCCGTTCCATTACGGCGCTTATGGATATCCGACCGGATTTTGCCCATGTGCTCACAGCTGACGGTAGTTTGCAGAAAGTTTCGCCGGAACAGGTGGCAATCGGGGATGTGATTGTGGTAAAAGCTGGGGAGAAAATCCCCCTGGACGGTACGGTAGTAGAAGGCAGTGCCTTGCTGGATACAGCAGCCCTCACCGGGGAATCTCTGCCCAGAGAAGTGGAAGCAGGCAGCACCGTTCTCAGCGGATGCATCAACCGGGATGGTCTGCTTCATGTGGAAGTGACAAAACCTTTCGGAGAATCCACTGTCATGAAGATTCTGGAACTGGTGGAAAACGCCGCCGGACGAAAATCCAAGACAGAAAAATTCATCACACGTTTTGCTCGGGTATACACCCCTGCGGTGGTAGGTCTGGCAGTGCTTTTGGCAGTGGTGCCGCCCATTCTGGGACAGGGCGCTTTTTCCCAGTGGATTGGGCGTGCGCTGATTTTCTTAGTTGTATCCTGCCCTTGTGCACTGGTGTTGTCTGTGCCTTTGAGCTATTTCGCAGGCATTGGTGCCGCATCTAAGAACGGTATCCTCATCAAAGGCGGCAATGTGCTGGATACCCTGTGCCATACAAAACGTATCGTATTTGACAAAACAGGTACCCTCACAAAAGGGCAGTTTACTGTAACAAAAATCGAAGGCGAAAACCCGGCGGCGCTGCTGGAAATGGCGGCGGCAGGAGAAAGCCTTTCCAACCATCCCGTTGCCCGTGCCATTGCGAAACACTTTGAAACGGAAACAGGCAGACAGCCAGAAGGGGTAACAGATTACGCGGAACAGGGCGGTATGGGCATCACCTGTCAGTGGAAGGGTGCTCGTCTGGCTTTGGGGAACCGCCGTTTGATGGAAAAAGAAGGGGTTTCCTGTCCCGAAGCTGTGGGAAGCGGCTCTGTGGTTTATGTGGCAAAAGACGGTATCTATCAGGGCTATCTGGTGGTGGATGATACCATCAAGGACGGTGCGGCAGATGCATTGGCAGCGCTGGCTCCTTATGGCGTTACAGAAACAGTCATGCTCACTGGCGACGGCAAAGCAGCGGCGGAAAAAGTGGGCAAGACTCTGGGTATCCATCGCATTTATGCGGAACTGCTGCCGGCAGATAAGCTGCATATTCTGGAAAATATGCCCCAAATGGAAGAAGGTGCAAAAACCGCTTTCGTTGGGGACGGCATCAACGATGCGCCTGTATTGGCAGGGGCAGATGTAGGCATTGCCATGGGGGCTATGGGTTCCGACGCTGCTATGGAAGCGGCAGATGTAGTGCTTATGGATGATGATTTGCGGAAAATCTCCGTGGGTCTGCGCATTGCCAAAAACACACGGAAAATTGTGATGCAGAACATCGTTTTTGCCTTGGGTATCAAAATTCTGGTGCTCCTCCTCAGCGCCTTGGGTATGGCCACCATGTGGATGGCAGTTTTCGCCGATGTAGGCGTAGCGGTGCTGGCAATCCTCAACGCTATGCGGAAGAAATAAAACAAAAGTTTCTCCCTAAGAATACATTGTTTTTTCTCTTTCTTGATTTCTAAGGAGAAACTGGAAGAAATCCAATAAAATATGGATGCAATAAAAAAGCTGAAATCCTTTGTATGGCAAAGGTTTCAGCTTTTCTTATTTCCTCATGAAGATGCCCCGTATCTGTCATCAGGGAGCAATATCTTTGGGTTTTGTGTCGGCATAGTAAATGTCTTTTCCATCAATGCCGCTGATTTCACAGCTCAGATTGCAGGCGCAGCCATCTCCGGTAATATAGAACACATTCATGCCTTTTTGCAGGGAAATGGTCATTTCGTTGTTGACTTCTTCCGTTACGGCGGAGGAATCCAAAGGCACGGACATTTTTTCTTTGCTGCTTTCTGCATAACAGCCGATTTGGGCGTCGCCGGCTTCTTTGGTGAAGTTATAGTACAAGGTTACTTCCGTATCCCTTGCGGCTTCTATGTAGAAAAAGGGCGTTTCTGTTTCCGTGGGGGTAGCTTCCAGACTGATGGCAAGGGCATTTCCATTGGCCATGCGCAGGGACTGGAAAACGGATGCCTGAGCTTCAACAGCGGCTTCTCCCGTGGGCAGAGGGGCGACAGGTTCTTTTTGTGCCTGACAGGCTGCAAGCCCCAGAACCAGTACACCACAGAGCATATATAATTTCATATTTTTCATATTATGTCACCTCAAAAACTGTTTTGTGTAAACAGTATATGCTCCAATTTTTACATTACCCGAAAAGAATCCTTACATTTTTATTAAATAAAAATACAGTTTTTTGGAAGAAAAAGAACAGTCTGTGACAGAATGTAACGGTTTCATTTCCCATTGCCGGAATATGGCGGAAAACAGCGGTTTTGGGTAAAAAAAAACAGACAGCTTTCTATTAGGGGCATCTTCATAAGAAAACAAAGAAAGCCGAAATCCTTATGATGATAAAGGATTCCGGCTTTCTTATGATATTGAGATTTTATTTGATATGTTTTCTTCTGAAGACAGCCGTCGCAATTCCCCTTAAGAAATCAA
>OOCG01000573.1_pt1 | contig 24117 bp, 23 predicted proteins | sample 1671521 | NCBI WGS metagenome assembly OOCG01 (sample SAMN06348165, study PRJEB24527) | human gut metagenome | biome: human gut; feature: ankylosing spondylitis patient; material: feces | host: Homo sapiens | place: China | collected 2015-10
TCAAGCTGGGCGGCGAAATCCTGCGGACAGTTATCGTACGTGAGTTTTCTGAAATCGCATTGGTTGGCTGCATCATTGTTTTGAGAGCAGGTTTGTCCTTCCTGATCCACTGGGCAATCCGTACAGAGGAAAAAGACCAGGCGGAGGAAAAGCTGGAAGAATGCAATGTGGAAGTGCTGGACAAGGAAAAACGGGAAAAAGTGGCTCCTCGCTGGCGCTCCATCAAAGAAGTGATTTAAGATACAATTTCCTTCAATCCTAAATAAATAATGCGCAACACAAAAGCACCTGACAGGTTTTCTGTCAGGTGCTTTTGCATAATTTATGATTAAAATTCAAATCCTTGCATTTTATCCAGATATTTTTCTCCAATGAGTTCATCATAAGTCAGATAACGATGGAGTTTCTGGAGTTCTTCCTGTTCTTCCTCTGTGGTTCCGGGGGTGTAAAGATTGTAATAAGGACTCATCACAGGGCAGGTTTCGTATACATGAAGCAGGAAATTGGTCTGCAGGCAAGCAGGTGCGTTGATATAGTCGCAGAGCAGTGCCGGCAGCAGATAAGGGGAAACCTGCTGGTCTTCCGCACGATACTCATTGCCGGTGTCGTAGTTGGCAAACATCACATAAGGTGTGCAGAACATGGTGTATTTTTCTTCGTCTGTCCATTCTGCGGCTTTATCCGCATGGATGGTGCCTGTGGATGTGTAAGGTGTGAAATTATCCCCCAGTGTAGGCAGGTGGTCGCCGTACCAGAGCAGAACCGTGGGTTTTTCTCTCTGCATGATGTAATCATAGAGCATACCCAGTGCCGCATCGGAATCGCTGACACCTTTTGCATAGTTCTGGAGAGAAATCACTTCCTGTTCAGACAGGTTATCCCCGCTGACTTTGATGTCCCAGTCAGAAGAATCAAATTTATCTGTATACAGACTGTGGTTTTCCATGGTGATGGCTGTCAGATACAGACCTGTTTCATGGGGCTGTTCCAGCTGATAAATGATTTCTTCTGCAATGGTCTGGTCAGTGATATAAGGACCGCTGTTCCAATGGAGTTCTGCGTGCATGTCATTTTCACCCAGAAAATCATCATAGCCCATGAGAGGATAAGCCCGGTCACGTTCATAGAATGTTTTCTGATAGGTATGAACGCCCAAGGTGTCGTATCCCAGACTTTTGAACAGCTGTGCGTAAGAAAATGTTTTTTCCTTTAAATACTGCTGATAAGGCATATTGCCGGAAGGCAGTGTGCTGGTGGACATACCGGACTGGATTTCAAATTCCGGTCGGATGGTACCGCCGCCAAAAGTACAGGATACCATTTCGCCGCTGGGATGCTCTGCCGCAATGGCACGGTAGTTTTTCAGCGGATCATCGGAGAAGGTTACGCCTTCCAGTTTGGTAGGGTCCCAAAAGGCTTCGGACAGTACCACGATGACGTCAGGATTTTCAAAGTCAGAAGTATCTTCTTCCCCAGTGGGAACAAAAGGCGCGAACATTTCTGCCATGACTTCTTCGCTGTAATCCTGAGGCATCAGTGTGTCCACGGTGCCGAAGTTCAGGGCAAAGCCGGTCAAAAAGCCGTAATTGTCATAAATATAATCCTGATCGGTTTCTTCATTGACAACGATACCGAAAAGGGGTTCATAGCATCCCCGCACCGTTGTGTTGGTGACAAATACCACCAAAAGGGCTGCCAGCACCGGTACCCCCACAAAGTGCACTTTGCTGCGGATGGGCAGCATGGGGCGGGTCATATGCAGGAACAGCCAGTAAAGGATGGTCACCGCAAAGAGCAGGATATACTGCCATGGGAATGAAATGGAGCCTAAAAACTCCGTGAAGCTGCCGGCGTTCTGTGCCAGTGTCAAATCCCAAGGATAAAAATGATCCTGCAGAATGATGGATTTGAAATGGTCAATGAGGGGCAGCAGGATAAACAAAAATCCTGTGATGCCTGCGGCTGTGGAAAAGCGGCGGAACAGAAACACAAATGTGAAGTATACGCCGTAAACCAGAAGCAGCCCCAGCAGAAAGGCGCCTGTCTGTGCTGTAATGAGTGTGGTCAGCATGGAGCGGGAGCCAAAAGAAATGTAGTTTGCCACAAGGGTCATATAAATAGGATACACAAGGGTGAGTATCCATAATATGGCTCTGGGCAAAGGAGCGGAATGGAAAAATTTCCGCAGTTTTTTCGCTTGTTTGGAAAATGTTTTCATTGGGTCAATGCCTTCTTTCTTTTCAATTACCCCGAGGTTTTATTTTATCATGACAATGGCGTATTTTCAACGCTGGCAGGGGAAATGAGAAGAATTTTATGTTCTGTCAGGGGTGATTTCCAGAGGGGTGAGGCGGTCTTTTTCTGTAATGGGACGCAAAACCCGGCAGGGATTTCCAGCAGCTAGGACGCCCCTTGGAATGTCATGGGTTACCACGCTGCCTGCCCCGATGACACTGCCTGCCCCGATGGTGACACCGCCGCAAACAGTAGCGTTGGCACCAATCCATACATCATTCTCCAGTGTAATGGGGGCAGAAGTGCTGATACCTTCTCCTCTTTGAGTGGCATCCATAGCATGTCCCGCACAGGCAAGACAAACACCTGGGCCGATGAAAGCGTTGGCACCGATGTGCACGGGAGAAGTATCCAGAATGACGCAGTTGTAATTGATGATGGTCAGACCATGGGTGTGGATATGGAATCCATAATCACAGCGGAAAGATGGTTCGATAAATGTCAGAGGATGACAGGTGCCGAAAAGCTGCTGCAAGATTTCAGCCCGTTTTTCTGTTTCCGTAGGGGCGGTCTGATTGTATTCCCAGCAAAGGGTTTTTGCTTTTGTCTGTAAGTGGTTGGGCATGTCGGTGTGGCGTGTGCAGTAGCCTTCCGGCAGTCCCATGATTTTCAAAATATCCATATAAGATGTCCTTTCTTTTGTTGAAATCAGATTTCCTAAGGATAAAATGTACCACATTTTCAGGTGGGGCGCAATGGAGGAAAAAGGGGAATCTTGCGCGGATATTGCCGGATATGGTACACTGTTTGGAAAGAGAAGGAGGGGATTTTATGAGGGAAACAGGAATCTACATTCATATTCCTTTTTGTGTGCAGAAATGTCTGTACTGTGATTTTCCGTCTTTTGGCGGACAGGAAAAGGAATATGAGCGGTATACAGCGGCTTTGTGCCGGGAAATCGAAGCCAAAAGCCATCTGGCAAAGGATTGGAAGATTAAAACCGTGTTTTTTGGCGGCGGAACGCCTACGGTGCTTTCTGCCCAGCAGTTGAAGCAGATTTTGGATACCGTTTTTCAATGTTATGATGTGGAAGATGACGCGGAAATCACCACCGAAGCCAATCCCGGCACATTGAGTCTGGAAAAATGTGTTTCTTTACGTCAAATGGGATTCAATCGCCTGAGTATGGGTGTGCAGGCATGGCAGGATGAATTGCTGGAGCGATTGGGCAGAATCCATACCCGTCAGCAGTTTCTGAAAAATTTTGCCAGCGCCAGAGAAGCAGGTTTTGACAATATTAATGTAGATTTGATGTTTGCCCTGCCGGAACAGACATTGGGGCAGTGGGAAGAAACCCTTTCGGAAATCACCGCATTGCAGCCGGAGCATATTTCTGCTTATAGCCTCATTATAGAAGAAGGAACACCTTTTTATGATTTGTATGAAAAGGAAGTCTATCAGGAAACGGATGAGGAACTGGACAGAGCCATGTATCATACAGCGGTGCAGATTTTGGCGGAGGAAGATTATCATCAGTATGAAATCTCTAATTTTGCCAAAGACGGCAAAGAAAGCCGCCATAACCGCATTTACTGGCAGGACGAGGGATATCTGGGCTTTGGTCTGGGGGCACATTCCTATTGGGCAGGAAAACGGTTCCACAATCCCTATGATTTGCATACATATATGGAGCAGGCAGAAAACGGCAATGTTTCCATGGAAGATGTGGAAGAACTTTTTCTGGCAGACCAGTACAGTGAATTTATGTTTATGGGACTGCGTCTGACAGAAGGTATTGAGAAAAAACGATTTGCTGAGCGTTTTGGCGTAGACATGGAAGATGTTTACGGTGCGGAAATCCAGAAATGCAAGGAAGAAGGTCTGCTGGAAGAAAAGAACGGCTGGCTCCGTCTGACGGAGAGAGGACTGGATTTGAGCAATCAGGTTTTCATGGAATTTCTCAAAGAAGATGCCTGAAAAACCCCAGAAAACCAAAAGAAAATCCGAAATATAAAATTCAAAAAAAGTTCATAATTTTTTTCTCATTAGCACTTGACATTGCCGGTGGCAAGTGCTATCTTTATTACATGAGTTAGCACTCATAGCAAGTGAGTGCTAACAAAAGACAAATTTCCATAGAAGTGCGTCCAAATGGAATAAGGCGCAAACGGAAATTTACTTCAAAATAAAATCGGAAATTTTTTCTTCTGAAATGTCAGAAGAAAAACCATTCCGTAAATTTCCACTTGTTTCTTCGTGACACTCTATGTCAGGTCAGAAACGCGTAAACGGAAATTTACTTCATTAATGAGGAGGCGAAAGGCTATGTCGTTGAACGAAAGAAAAATTCAAATCTTACAGGCGATTATCAATGACTATATCGAAACGGCGGAGCCTGTCGGTTCCAGAACCATCGCCAAAAAATATAATCTGGGCATCAGTTCAGCGACCATTCGTAATGAAATGAGCGATCTGGAGGAAATGGGCTTCATCTTACAGCCCCATGCTTCTTCCGGCAGAATTCCATCAGACATGGGCTACCGTTTATATGTAGACCATCTGATGCAGAAAAAAGAACTGGGACCCGAGGAACAGCGGTATCTGCAAAATGTCATCACCAGAAACGTGGGACAGATTGACTACCTGCTGGAGGAAACGGCAAAGGCTCTTTCCGCACTGACCAATTACACCACCATCATTTCAGAGCCAGTGAGTCAGCGCACACGCATCAAACAGATTCGTCTGCTGCCTCTGGACAGCGTTTCGGTGCTTCTGGTCATTGTAACGGAAGATAATTTCATCAAAAATCATGTGATTCAGATGGGCACGGTTCCTGAGGAAGATAAAATCTTCAACATGGGCATGCGGCTGAATCAGGTGTTGCAGGGATATTCCCTCCATGATATAGATGCAAGCGTCATCAACCGCCTGCAAACAGAACTCCATGAATACCGACAGATTCTGCCGCATATCTTATCGGCAATCGAAAGTACCATGCGTTCTGCGGAAAAGGTACAGGTTCACATGAGCGGCACCAAAAACATTCTGGCTTGTCCTGAGTTTTCTGATATTCAGAAAGCCAAGTCCCTGTTCCAGGCATTGGAAGAAAAGGATGTGCTGGTGACCCTCCTGCAGGGCAGTACCGATACCAATGACATGCAGATTCTCATCGGCAGCGAAAACAGCGTGCAGTGCATGAAGGATTGCAGCGTCATCACGGCAACCTACAAAATGAGCGACGAAACCCGCGGTACCATCGGTATCGTAGGGCCCACCCGAATGGATTATTCTCAGGTGGTATCCGTCCTCAACGGTATGGTTACCAATATGGAAAAAGTTTTGAAAAATCTGTCGAAAGGCAATAAAAATACCTAGAGAAAAGAGGAGCAGATGTGGAAGATAAGGATTTAAGAGAAGAAAATCTGCAGGAAGAAGCCGCCAAAATGCAGGCGGAAGCAGAAGTGACAGAAGCTGTGGAAGCGGAAGTGGTTGATGAAACCGAAGCGAAAATGGCAGAACTGGAACAGAAAGCTGCAGATTATCTGGATAAATATCAAAGATGTCTGGCGGAGTTCGATAACTTCAGAAAACGGACTTCCAAAGAAAAAGCAAGCATGTATGACGACGGTGTGAGAGATACCGTAGAAAAACTGCTGGCAGTGGTGGACAATCTGGAACGTGCCGTTGCGGCGCAGGAAGGAAAAGACACCGAAGATGCCTTTTTCAAAGGCGTGCAAATGACTTTGAAGCAGTTCCAGGAAATTCTCCATGGCATGGGCGTTGAGGAAATCAAAGCCCTGGGCGAAAAATTCGACCCCAATTTCCATGCAGCTGTAGCACATGAAGATGATGATGCTTACGGCGAAAACGAAATCATTCTGGAAATGCTGAAAGGTTATAAATATAAAGATAAAGTCATCCGTCACAGCATGGTGAAGGTGGCAAACTAAAACTGAAATTTTGATTTGACAATTTAGGAGGAAATAGATTATGGGTAAAATTATTGGTATTGACTTAGGTACAACAAACTCTTGTGTAGCAGTAATGGAAGGCGGCCAGCCTGTTGTTATCGTTAACAGCGATGGTGCAAGAACAACTCCTTCCGTAGTTGGTTTTGCGAAAAACGGCGAAAGACTGATTGGTGAAACAGCAAAACGTCAGGCAATCACAAACCCCGACAACACCATCAGCTCCATCAAACGTCATATGGGTGAAAACTATAAAGTAAACATCGAAGGCAAAGCTTATTCTCCTCAGGAAATTTCCGCAATGGTACTGCAGAAACTGAAAGCTGATGCAGAAAGCTATCTGGGCGAAACTGTTTCCGAAGCAGTTATCACAGTTCCCGCATATTTCAACGACGCACAGCGTCAGGCAACAAAAGACGCTGGCCGTATCGCAGGTCTGGATGTAAAACGTATCATCAACGAACCCACATCCGCAGCACTGGCTTATGGTCTGGATAACGAAAGCGAACAGAAAATCATGGTTTACGACCTGGGCGGCGGTACATTCGACGTATCCATCATCGAAATCGGCGGCGGCGTAATCGAAGTGCTGTCCACAAACGGTAACACACACCTGGGCGGCGATGACTTCGACCAGAGAATCATCGATTACTTGGTAGCTGAATTCAAGAAAGCAGAAGGCATGGACCTGTCCAAAGACAAAATGGCTATGCAGCGTCTGAAAGAAGCAGCTGAAAAAGCGAAAAAAGAACTGTCTACCGTAACAACAACAAACATCAACCTGCCTTTCATCACAATGAACCAGGATGGTCCTAAACATCTGGATGTAACACTGTCCAGAGCAAAATTCGATGAACTGACAGCTGATCTGGTAGATGGCACAATGGGCCCTGTTCGTCAGGCTCTGTCCGACGCTGGTCTGTCCGCAAGCGAAATCGACAAAGTCCTGCTGGTTGGTGGTTCCACAAGAATCCCTGCCGTACAGGAAGCAGTTAAGAAATATACAGGCAAAGAACCTTTCAAAGGCATCAACCCCGACGAATGTGTAGCAGTAGGTGCTGCAATTCAGGGCGGTAAACTGGCTGGCGATGAAGGCGCAGGCAGCGTTCTGCTGCTGGACGTAACACCTCTGTCCCTGGGTATCGAAACTCTGGGCGGTGTTGCAACAAAACTGATCGACAGAAACACAACCATCCCTACAAACAAAAAACAGATCTTCTCTACAGCAGAAGATAACCAGACAGCCGTTGATATCCACGTTGTACAGGGTGAAAGACCTCTGGCAAGAGATAACAAAACGCTGGGTCAGTTCAAACTGGACGGTATCGCTCCCGCAAGAAGAGGCGTGCCTCAGATTGAAGTTACTTTCGATATCGACGCAAACGGTATTGTAAACGTATCCGCAAAAGACCTGGGTACTGGCAAAGAACAGCACATCACAATCACAGCAGGTTCCAACCTGTCTGAAGAAGAAATCGACAGAGCTGTAAAAGAAGCTGAACAGTTCGCTGAACAGGATAAGAAGAGAAAAGAAGCGATCGACGCCAAAAACGAAGCTGACTCCCTGATCTTCCAGACAGAAAAAGCGCTGGGTGAACTGGAAGGCAAACTGGGCGACGACGAAAAAGCAACAGTAGAAAGCGCTCTGAACAGCCTGAAAGATACTGTAAAAGATATGCAGCCTGAAACAATGACAGAAACAGACGTAGCAAACGTAAAATCCGCTACAGAAGCTCTGACACAGGAATTCTACAAAATCTCTGAAAAACTGTACCAGCAGGCACAGGCAGCGCAGGGCGGCGACGCAGCAAACGGCGGCGATCCCAATGTGGTTGACGGCGAAGGCAAAGAACTGTAAAATAAATAAGATTGCGATAAAGTGAAGGCAAGGGTGGGTTTCGTCCCGCCCCTGCTTTTGCCGTTTACAGTTTTTTCAGTAAAACAAGGTGGTGAGAAAGTTGGCTAATAAAAGAGATTATTACGAGGTCCTGGGGGTACAGAAGGGTGCATCTGAAGCAGAGCTGAAAAAAGCTTACCGTAAGATGGCAGTCAAATATCATCCTGACCAGAACCCTGGCGATAAAGAAGCAGAAGAAAAATTCAAAGAAGTCAACGAAGCCTATGAAGTGCTGAGCAACCCCGAAAAACGTGCGCAGTATGACCAGTTTGGTCACGCAGCCTTTGAACAGGGCGGCATGGGCGGCGGCGGTTTCTACGGCGGCGGCTTTGAAGGCTTTGATATGGGCGACTTGGGGGATATTTTCGGCAGTATGTTCGGTTTTGGCGGCGGCGGTTCCGCTAGAAGAAATGGCCCCAGACGCGGCAGAGATATCAATGTCAGCATCCAGCTGACTTTTGAAGAAGCCATTTTTGGCTGTACCAAAGAAATTTCCGTACCCATTCTGGACGAATGCGAAACCTGTCATGGTACCGGCGCAAAACCCGGCACCCATGCAGAAAGCTGTTCCAAATGTAACGGTACTGGTCAGGAGCGTTTTGTACAGCAGTCCATGTTTGGCGCTGTTACATCCGTTCGTACCTGTTCCGCATGTCATGGTACTGGTAAGATCATCAAAGAACCCTGTACCACATGCCGTGGTACCGGCAGAGTCAAAAAGACAAAGAAATACGAAGTCAAGATTCCTCAGGGCATCGACAACGGTCAGACCATTCGTCTGGGCGGCAAAGGGGAACTGGGCGAAAACGGCGGCGGCTACGGCGACCTGCTGGTAAGCGTTTACGTACAGCCCAACCGTGTCTTTGTTCGTAAAGGCAACGATATTTACTGTGATGTGCCCATCACATTTGTACAGGCAGCACTGGGCGGCGAAATCACCATCAAGACCATTGATGGGGAACAGAAATATACCATCAAACCCGGTACACAGCCTGATACCGTGGTTACCCTGCGCGGCGTAGGGGTACCTAACCTGCGGAACCCGAAGATCAGAGGGAACCAGATCGTCACACTGAAGGTAAAAATCCCTACCAGCATGACGGAACGCCAGAAAGACCTGCTGCGGCAGTTTTACGGTGATGCCCCGGCGGGGGCGGCAAAGCCCGAAACTTCTGCGGCGCCGGAGGAAGAAAAGAAAACTTTCGGTGAGAAGGTCCGGGACTTTTTCGAAAAGGACAAATAAGAATTTTTCCAAAGGGATGCTGATAAACCAGCATCTCTTTGATTTTCAGGCAGCGGCATCATACAAAAAATGTTATGCTTGACAAACTGCGAAATAATGCGATAAAATCATAAAAACTCTTTGCACTGCACATACGAAGTGACCTTCGCACATACAGTACAAACTGAGCAGACAGCGGATTTTTCCGTGTGGTCGGGCATTTTTGCAGCGAATGACAGACATTCGTGGGACAGTTTTATGTTCTACGGGTGTCTTTTTTTGTGTAAAATCAGAAGGGGCGGAGAGGTAAACATTAGGAGGGATTTTTTATGACAAATGACTTAGCAAAACAAAATGAGAAAATCGTCATGCGTGTTTCTACCAACAGCATGATCGTCAACATCATCTTATCGGTGTTTAAAGTGGCAGCAGGGTTTATTGCCCATTCCGGCGCCATGATCTCCGACGGTGTCCATTCTGCATCAGACGTGTTCAGTACCATCATCGTTATGGTTGGCTATAAGATGTCCGCAAAGGATTCCGATGAAAACCACCAGTATGGTCATGAACGAATGGAATGTGTAGCCGCTATCCTGTTGGCAATGGTATTGTGTGTGACAGGTTTTGCCATCGGTGCAGGCGGTGTGGAAAAAATCTTCGGCGCAGAAGCAAGTGCTCTGGAAGTTCCCGGCAAGCTGGCATTGGCAGCGGCTGTCCTGTCTATTGTGGTAAAAGAAGGCATGTACCATTACACCAGAATTGCGGCAAAAAAGGTCAATTCCGGTGCACTGATGGCAGACGCATGGCACCATCGTTCTGATGCCCTGTCTTCTGTGGGCAGTTTGATTGGTATCGGCGGCGCAATGCTGGGATTCCCCATCTGCGACCCTATTGCCAGCGTTGTCATTTCCCTGTTCATCATCAAAGCTTCTTATGATATTTTCAAAGATGCCATTGATAAAATGATGGATACAGCCTGTGATACAGAAACACTGGAAAAAATGAAATCCGTTGTGGAAGCCCAGAATGGCGTTATGGGCATTGACCGCATCCAGACCAGACAGTTTGGTGCAAGAGCTTATGTGGATGTAGAAATTGCCGCAGATGGCAATCTGACGCTGACAGCAGCCCACGCTATTGCAGAAGGCGTTCACGATGCCATTGAGCAGAATTTCCCCGAAGTAAAACACTGTATGGTTCATGTAAATCCAGCAGTGGTTAGATAAAAAGAACCCCCTATTCCGTAGAATAGGGGGTTCTTTTAGTTTAATAAAACCACTAGTTTATGATTGGTTTTGATTGGTGTCAAAAAGAAGTCTTATTCTGTTGCTGCGTCAGCAGAGGAGAAGGACTGGCTGTACAGTTCATTGCCTTCACCGTCAAAGAAAGAAACCACAACGATAACAACGTCATTGGAAACGCCTTCTTTGATCTGTGCAGCGGTATCTGCGTAAGATTCGGCGTTAGCTTCTGTGCTGGTTTTCAGCGCTTCTGCCAGAGCAGGGCGTTCTTCTTCGGTTGTTACAACATCGTCCATGCTGAATTCATACCGCAGTTCGTCGCCTTCTGCATACAGTTTTGCACTGATGCCTTCTTCTTCATACTGTGCTTTGGCAGTTTCCACGAAGCTCTGCATGACATCGGAATTGAAATAGTCTTCCAAGGAGGGCAGATCGCTGTCGGATGTTTCAGAAGTTGTGGTGGACTGCTCCGTTGTATCAGATGTTGTTTCCTCCTGAGCAGCATTGCCGCCGCAGGCAGCCAGAGATACTGCAAGGCAGACCATGGTCAATAAAGCTAAAATACGTTTTTTCATGTTTCATACGCTCCCTTCTGTAAATAAAAAACCCCTTACTGTTTTTCATTTGGCAAGCCAAATTTTTGTGCTGTATTCACTGTGGTTTGTAACCCTGTTTGAACTAACACAATATACAGTATAATCATATTTTAATGAACAAAAATGACAATTACAATAGGCGGCACAGTGGTTTTATACATCTCACAAAGGAAGCTGGGAAAATATATGCAAAGATACCATTTTCTGTAAAGTGGAACTGGATAAATCCATAATAAGGAAATTGTATGTTTGGAACAATGGTGAAAGGATTTTGTATTTTGCGCAATGGCAGATGAGAAGTGTTTGGAATGTGAAGAAAGGAAAAATAGAGGGATTTTGTAAAATTGCAAAAGAAGATATGGTTGTGGTAGAATGAAAAACATAGAAAAATTGAATGAAGGGATGACAAAGCATTGAGAGGATGCTCTGACGTAATGGGTACAAAGGATTGGCGTCAAATAAAGGGGGAGCATAATGGATAATAAATTTGCTGATTCATCTGGGGAGTCTATCGACGTTTATGATACCCATAAAATCAAAAAGTATATTCGGGATAATATATGGAATATTTTAGGAATCGGAGTCGGTGCGTGGATTACATTGATAGGTTTCGTAAATATTTTGGTGTCGACAAATTATGCGATGGCGTGTAGTGAATATTATGGAATTGATGCGAAATATTTTGCCGACTCTTCGGTATTTCAAGGGAAGATCATTTGTTTAGCTCTGATTATTTTTTTGCTGTTACTTCCGTTTCTTCTTAATTACATAAATTCGAAACTAAAGAGTAAAGTATTTTTGGCAATGTCATTTATTATAATGGTATTTACATTGTTTATGCAAAATATTTTGTATACAGCAGGAATTATAAATTCGATCAAATCTGAATGGCTGATTTCTATGATAGATAATCTTGCTACTATTATCGTATTCCTTATATCGGATACTGTGTTGGCATATGTTTTTATTTTAAGAAATCATGTTAGGAAAAATAAAAACATGGTCAGATGGGAGGCAATCGTATTTTTATTGGCATTCATCATTTTTTCAATTGATGTTAGTATCGGAGTTTCAGTCATTTTCAATAACGATATCAGTGATAAAAGGTTCTATGAGGTCATTGACGATGATAAAGTTGTGATTACGAATTACGAGGGAAAATTTCTGGTTATGGATTGTGATGTTGAAGGCGAAACATTGTACATAGAGAAGGGGAAATATTCTTTCATTGAGATGACAGATGACGATATTAAATACGAAAAATACGAGGATGTGCAGTGTATATGATACGTTGAAGGGGATAGACAGTTGTTGGCGCATAAAGTATAATATGGAATCAGACGAAAAGAGCGTGAAAACGTTTGACTGCTGCTATAAAAATATGTACAAACAGTAAGAAATTTAAAGGAGATAGAAAATTATGATAAAAGTGCTTTTTATCTGCCACGGCAATATCTGCCGTTCTCCAATGGCAGAATTTTTATTCAAAGATATGGTCATGAAAAAAGGATTGTCCAGAGAGATTTCCATTGCCTCTGCCGCAACCAGCAGAGAAGAAATCGGAAACCCTGTCCATAGGGGCACAGTGCAGAAACTGGCGCAGTACGGCATTTCTACAAAGGGAAAATATGCCCGTCAGGTGACAAAACAGGACTACGAAGATTATGATTACATCATTTGTATGGAGAAATATAATCTGCGGGAGATCAAACGGATTCTGCCGACAGACCCAGAGGGGAAAATCTGCTGTCTGCTGGATTTTTCCGATCATCCACGGGATATTGCAGACCCATGGTATACAGGAAATTTTGATGTGACCTATGACGATATTTTAGAAGGCTGTGAAGGGCTGCTGGCACATCTGGAAAAAGAATTGTAAAATCAAAAACCGGAATTTCTGACACAAACAGGAATTCCGGTTTTTTATATAAGATTTATCGAACAAAATTTGTCCAGACTTTTTCTTCTTTTTCAGGTTCAGAAACACCAGCCTGTTTGCCTGCTTCGATGCATTTCAAAAGCCAAGCCATGTTTCTGCCCAGAATCCGCATGGTCTGCATGCCTTCCAGATCCTGTTTGACTTCTTCCGGTGTATTGCCGTGAACCATGTTCCAGTAGCTGGATGTGACGATGGGCATACCTTTGATGGCAAAGTATTTGTTGATTTCATCAAAAGTTGCTGTTGCACCGGCACGTCTGCAGCTGATGACAGCAGCGCCAACTTTTCCGCTGAAATCTCTGCCGTAAAAAGCTCTGTCTAAGAAAGAAATCAGAGCACCTGCTGCAGAAGCGAAGTGTACAGGGGTGCCGAATACGAAGCCGTCTGCATCAGCGGCTTTTTCAAGGAATTCGTTGACACAGTCGTTGCGGAAACATCTGTCTGTTTTTTTACAGTAGCCACAGTCGATGCATCCGGCAACGGGATCATTGCCCAGCCAGAAGATTTCTGTTTCTACGCCGTTTTGTTCCAAAGCGTCTGCAACTTCACGCAGTGCTGTATATGTGCAGCCTTCTTTATGAGGGCCGCCGTTTACCAATATCACTTTCATGGAAAAATCCCTCCTTCATTGTGCTTTGCATGCTTTTAATTATAGCACGATTTCGTAGGAACACAATAAGTTCCATGAAAGGAAGAAAGATAGCTTCAAACAGAACGGCGGAGTTTCAATATGGTCAGGTTGAATTCCCCTTCGGTGGCATTGGCAGAGCCGGAATAGTTGAAGAGAAGTGTCGTGGTGACAGGGGCATATAATATCAGGTGTGCAGAGCCGCAGGCAGTGGAGCCGTTGGCAGCGGTGGCAAAATAAACGCCTGTTTCCAGATGCGAAGTCCCGTTATAGAAAGGGGTAATCTGCAAGTAGTTGGGAGAGGAAAACAGTGCGGATATTTTGTAGGAAATCAGATAATATCCGGGCGCAAGGGTGATTTGTTCCAGACTGTTCTGGACGATGTTTCCGGTGGGGTCCTGCACATCAGGAAAAAAGGAAAGTCGTGTGCCGCGGACGAGAGGAAATTGTGTATTGATATAAGATGCAAAAATGTCATCGGGGATAGGCCCAGTGGCCCCCGTAGCCCCAGTGGCACCCGTTGCGCCGGTAGGACCGATTTCGCCTGCAGGCCCCGTGGCACCCGTTGCGCCGGTAGGCCCAATTTCGCCAGTGGCCCCTGTTGTTCCTGTTACGCCGGCAGGCCCAGTGGCGCCGGTTGCTCCAGTGGGCCCGGTGACTCCTCTTTCGCCAGTCGCTCCCGTGGAACCTGTTTCACCGATAGGACCTGTTTCACCAGTAATTCCAGTAGGCCCAGTCATGCCCATTGCCCCTGTAGCCCCAGTAGGCCCTGTGGGCCCAGTTGGGCCGGTTATGTCAGTAAGCCCCGTTGCACCCATAGGGCCAGTTATTCCTGTTGGACCAGCCGTCCCCGTAGGACCTGTAGGGCCGATACTGCCCGTAGGCCCGGTAGCCCCGGTAGGTCCAGTGGCCCCAGTAGCACCAGTAGGCCCAGTTTCTCCTGTGTCACCGGAAATACCTGTTGGTCCAGACTCCCCGGTGGGACCTGTTTCTCCGGTGGGACCTGTTTCGCCAGTGGGTCCTGTTTCCCCGGTTGCTCCCGTTTCTCCTCCGGTTCCGCCTGTTGGACACGGACAGCAGATTTGCACACAGCAGGGAGGCGGAAAGGGACCTCTCCAGCAGCAATGATAAAAAAAGGACACGATGACTCCCCGCTTTCATTTGGTCAGTTATACTATCCTATTCAAAAATCGGCGGCCGGTGCCTGATTCATTGGAAAAAGCAGATTTCTTCAAGAAAAAGCATCCAAAATAAAAAAGCTGGAATCCTTTGGGGTGGCAAAGAATCCAGCTTTCTTTATTTTCCTATGAATCATAAGGAGATTATAATCCCAAAGCTTTGGCTGTGGTGCAGATAAAATCCTGTACATTGGTGACGATGCCTCTTGCGGACAGACTGCCTCTGTCAGCCAGTTTATTAACGGCAAATTCGGAAATGTCTACACAATAGAAATAAATCTGCCGTACAGTACCATCTGCCATAACCCGATAAGAAGGAGTCATATTCCCTGTGGCAATGGTATGGAGCATGGTTGCCATGCAAATGACAGTGGTAGCGCTGCGAATCTGGTCACGCATAGCATTTTGTGCTTCATATACATTGCCAAAAACGGGCGGCAAAGGGCCGTCGTCCCGGATGGAGCCTGCAAGGACATAGGGCACATGGTATTTTTCGCAGTTGTAAATGATGCCGTTGTCGATATGCTCTTTTTCCAGAAAAGCGGGAATGCTTCCATGGAAACGCACCCGATTGATGGTATCCAGATGGTTGTAATGTCCGTTTGGCTGGTTTTTCTGAGTATAGATGTTCTGTCCCAGAGCGGTGTTCAGATATGCCCCTTCCAAGTCGTGGGTAGCAAGGGCATTGCCTGCCATAAGGGCATGAACGTATCCCCCTGCAATCATTTTGGAAAAAGCGTCCCTTGCGTCTTTGTCAAAGGTGAAAGCGGGACCAAGTACCCAGACGATTTTCCCATGGTCACGGTCGTGACGGAGGATTTCGTACAGTTCATTATAATCTTTGGAAAAGGCTGTTTCACGGGAACGTCCCTGACGGAAAGCGAAAACTTCCTGCAATTCCCTTTCTTCGGAAAAGCCGTTAGCATGAACATAAATGCCCTGAGAACCGTCCTCTGTGCGTCCGATGGCAATGAGGTCGCCTTTTTTCAGCAGGCGGAATTCCCGTACAATGATTTTTCCATTTTCATAAACAGCGACGCAGTCCATGCGGCTTTCTTCCGCCAGTAGCCATGTACCGTTGACTTTGAAATATTCTGGGAAAATGCTCATGGCGTGATACTGTTCCGGTGCCACACCATCAAAGGGCGCAGGCTGGAAACAGACATCCGGCGCGTCAGCCAGAAAAGGCTGTGTGAAGTCCGGCGGTGTATAGGGGCGCAGTGAAAAACTCATATCAATTCTCCTTTATATAGATTTTGAACGATGGATGGAAAAAAGCAGATAAGATTTGCCCATGCGGTCTAATGTTTCCACTTCCTGTGCCATGCCGATGGCTTTGGCCACGGAAAGGGAAGGGTAATTATCAGAAGCGATGACGGCATAGACAACAGGTTCTTTGCGGACAGAAAAGGCAAATTGCACACAGGCGGAAGCGGCTTCTTTGGCATAGCCGTTCTTGCGTTGGGAAGGTGTGATGCCGTAGCCGATTTCCCAGAGCATCCGCCTGCCAAAACGTTGGAGTGTCAGTCCAGCCTGTCCAATGATGGTATCGTCATCCTTTCGGCAGACACCCCAGATGCCAAAGTTCTGCCGGTATCGCTGCTGCTGTCTGGTGAGCCAGTTTTGCAGTTCTGCTTGAGAAAATTGACGTTCATAAAAATTTCGTTGTCCGTTCATCATTTCCAGCAGTTGGGGCAGGTCTGCTTCAGTTAATTCCCGCAGATATAAACGGGGTGTTTCCCAAATCATGCCTTTGTTTCCTCGAAAAAGCGGCTGTAAAGGTCTTCTTTTCGGTCTGCTTTCAGGGGGAATTCTGCCCGATATGCTTCGGCTTCTTTGGGGTCGATTTCCACCACAGCCAGTTCATTTTCCCCTGTCAGATGGGCTAAAATTTCTCCTGTGGGGGAGATGAGCATGCTGTCACCAGTGTAAGTGAGGGTGCGGTCTTTGCCGCTGCGGTTGACACCTACGATGAAACTCTGGTTTTCAATGGCGCGTGCCTGCAGGAGTGTTTTCCAGTGACCCACACGGGCAACGGGCCAGTTGGCAATGACAGTCATAACAAGGCTCTTTTTGGAAGCAGCCTGAAAGATTTCCGGGAACCGCAGGTCATAGCATACAAAAGGAGAAAGGGGTACGCCGTCCACCTGACAGAATGCCAGTTCATCGCCGCCGCTGTAATACTTGGCTTCCGCACCATAGGAGAAGGGGTGGATTTTGGCATAATCCGCCAGAATATGACCGTTTTTGTCCATGACGATGCTGTGATTCCGTGCCGTTCCATCTTCTAAAAAGATTACGCCGAAAACAACAGCCATCTGGAATTTTTTTGCTACATCCTGAAAGAAAATAATGGTTTTGCTGTTTTCCTTTAATTCTCCATGGGTTGCAGGGGACATGGTGAAGCCTGTCAGTGTCATTTCAGGAAAGACAATGAGGTCTGCCTCTTTTGCTGCGGCTTTTTCCATGAGTTCCACACAGGTTTTCATGGCAAAACCCTTGTCCTCAAAACCCATATCCAGCTGTGCCAATGCGATTTTCATACACAAAAACCTCCTTCATTATTCCCAGTTTTTCCATACGTCCGGGCAGTAACCCAGTGTGAATTCCTTTCCGTTGCGGACGATGGGTGTCCGGAAAAGGGCGGGATTTTCAAAGAGGGTGCCTTCCCGTTTTTTCTCGTCGATGTAATCCATATATAAATCTTTGTATGCCTTTGCTTTGCGGTCAATCATGTCTTCCACGTCGATGCATCGCTTTGCAGATTCAAATACGCTTTTGCTCATGCCGAAACGGTGGATGTCGATGGATTGAAAAGGGATTTTTCGTTCCTTGAAATACCGTTCCGCTTTCTTGGTGTCGAAACATTTTTTTGCGCCGTAAATTTGAATATTCATATAAAACTCCTTTCCTGTGGGCATCTTCATGAGAAATATTTTTCTGAAGATAGCCCGTTGCAGCTCCTTTTCAGAAAGAAAAAATAAAGAGTAAGCTGCTTTGGGGTTTGCTGATTTTATTTTACTCCTTTGGTGCAAAAGACACAAGACAAGGGGGAAGGATTATGGTATACTTTGAGAAACAGGAAAAGGAGCGGATTGAGATGAAAATGATTTCATGGAACGTCAATGGTCTGCGGGCAGCCGTAGGCAAAGGCTTTTTGGATTATTTCAAAGAAGCGGACGCAGACATTTTTTCCATACAGGAAACAAAATTGCAGGAAGGGCAGATTGACCTGCCCACAGAAGGCTATCACCAGTACTGGAATTATGCGGAAAAGAAAGGCTATTCCGGTGTGGCGGTATTCACCAAACAGGAACCCATTTCCGTTTCTTACGGTTTGGGCATTGAGGAGCATGACAAAGAGGGGCGTGTCATTACACTGGAGTTTGAGAAATTCTATCATGTGACTGTTTACACCCCCAATTCCCAGCAGGAAAACGCCCGTCTGGATTATCGCATGACTTGGGACGATGCTTTCCGGGCATACTTACAGGAGTTGGACAAAACAAAACCTGTCATTGTCTGCGGTGACCTGAATGTGGCACATACGGAAATTGACCTGAAGAATCCTTCCACCAACCGCCGAAATGCAGGCTTTACAGACGAAGAAAGAGGTAAATTCACAGAACTGCTGGAAGCAGGCTTTGTGGATACCTTCCGTCATCTTTATCCTGATATGACAGGGGCATATTCCTGGTGGAGCTATCGTTTCAACGCCAGAAAGAATAATGCCGGATGGCGTATTGACTATTATGTGGTTTCCGAGCGTCTGCGGGATGTATTGCAGGACGCGAAAATCCACAGTGACATCATGGGGTCTGACCACTGCCCTGTGGAATTGGATATTGCTTTGTAAGATCAAAAGAATCTTTCATTGGATACGGAGGTGCATGGTTTATGTTGCATATTGGATGGAGACAAATCTATGAAGGGTATGATATGGTTCTGGTAGGAAAGATCAAGGAGGCACTGGAAGGGGAAAACATCGACTATAAGGTGGAAGCAGATAATCCTGCACGGAGCAGAATGTCCAGAGATGTATTGTTTGGGGGAGATCCTATGGTGCTCAATGGTGTCGGTGCAAGGGCAATGACGCAATACAGCATTTACGTGCGCAAAGATCAGGAGAAATATGCCATCCATGTGATACAGACCATGAAGCGGGATTGAACTTAGTATTATTGAGAAAAATAAGCCGAAACTTCTTTGGGGGCATCTTCATAAGAAAACAAAGAAAGCCAAAGTCCTTATGATTACAAAGGATTTTGGCTTTCTTATTTTGTTCGAATTTTCTTTGTTATGTTTTCTTATAAAGACAGCCGTCGCAATTCCCCTTAAGAAATTAAGGAAAAGGAAAATCAATGTTTTCTTAAGGGGAAGTTGCTTTGAAGTTTCGGCTTTTGTTTCGCATTCGATAGTTTTTATTTTTCCAGTTCTGCCAGTTTTTCCAGAATCTGATTGCTTCTGTCAATGAAAGCAGTCATTTCTTCGCTGGTCAGTGTTCTGTGGCTCATGAGTGCCAGATCGTATACCTGATGGCAGATCATGTCGCAGTCTTCTTTCTTGTCTTCTTTGCCTGCTGCATCCATCAGGAACTGTACCAGTTTATTGGATTTGTTCAGCACCAGTGTTTCATCAGGTTTTACCTGTGCAAACATGGCTTTGTACATTTCGTTGTCACCATAAGCTTCCATCATTTCCATCATACGGCGGCTTTCTTCGCTGAGCAGAATCATAGCGGATACATTCTGCGCTTTCAGGTTTTCCGCTTTGACTTTCAGATTTTCGTTGCCCAGTACACCGCGGAACAGGTTTTCCATCTGGGTATTGGCAAAGGCATCTGCCTGTTTCTTTGCTTCGCTTTCTTCGCCTTCTGTTTTTTCCTGCAAAGTATCGGTGATGTCCGCGTCGATACGCTGTACCTTTACGCCGGGATTCTTGTATTCCAGGAAGGAAACAAAGGGTTTATCCACGGGAGAAGTAAGGATTGCCGCTTCCAGACCCTGTTCTTTGAACATACGGATATACTGTGCCTGCTGTGCTTCGTCGGTGACAAAGAAAATTTTGTTTTCGTGTTTTTCTTTGTTCTTTTCCAGATATTCCGCAACAGTTTCGTATACGCCGTCGGTGGTTTTTAACAGCAGTGCGTCTTTGATTTTGTCATAAAGTTTTTCTTCGCGCATGCAGCCATATTTGAAGAACATGCCGATGTCATCCCAGAAACCTTCGTAAGCGGTTCTGTCAGCTTTGAAGAGCTGATTCAGTTTGTCCGCTACTTTCTTGGTGATGTAGCTGTTCATTTTTTCCACATAGCCGTCGTTCTGCAGTGCGCTTCTGGATACGTTCAGAGGCATGTCGGGGCAATCCAGCACGCCTTTGAGAAGCAGCAGGAATTCAGGTACCACTTCTTTGATGTTATCGGCAATATATACCTGATTGGAGTACAGTTTGATCTGACCTTCCACAACATCCATCTGTTCCACCAGTTTGGGGAAGTACAGGATACCTTTCAGACGGAAAGGATAGTCCATGTTCAGGTGAATCCAGAACAGAGGGTCATTCAGGTCAAAGAATACTTTATGGTAGAATGCTTTGTATTCTTCATCGGTGCAGTCCTTAGGCTGTTTCAGCCACAGGGGAGAAGGATCATTCAGAGGTTTGGGTTCTTCCTCTTTTTCCTCTTCTTTTTCACTGCCTTCAGCGCTTTCTGTTTCTTCTGCTTTATCTTTGTTTGCTTTTGCAAGGATTTCGTCCTTTGTCAGTGTGGCAGCTTCTTCCTGAGAAATATGGATGGTGTTGTCTTTTTTCTCGGGTTCAGCTTCTTCAGCTTTTTCTTCGTCATTGGTGATGACGTCAATGAAGATAGGTACGGGCATGAAAGCGCAGTATTTCTGCAGTGCTTCGTACATTTTGCTTTCATCCAGGAACTCTTCGCCGTCTTCGCTGACGTGCAGTGTGATAGTGGTACCACGTTCTGTACGGGTGCCGTCTGCCATTTCGTAGTCGATGCCGTCTGCACAGCTCCATTTTGCTGCTGCTGCGCCGGGCAGGTAGGACAATGTATCAATTTCTACTTTATCTGCTACCATAAAAGCGGAGTAGAAGCCCAGACCGAAATGACCGATGATTTCGTTGTCACCATCTGCTTTTTCTTCGTATTTGGACAGGAAATCTGTTGCGCCGGAGAAGGCGATCTGGTTGATGTATTTCTTGATTTCCTCGTCGGTCATACCGATACCGTTATCCACAATCTGCATAATCTTTTCGTCTTTGTTCAGTACCACATGAACGGAAAAGCTTTCGTCGGCGGGAATATGGTCTGCTTCCCCCATAATCATCAGCTTTTTCAGCTTGGTTACTGCGTCACAGGCATTGGATACCAGTTCACGGATGAAAATATCCTTATCGGTATAGAGCCATTTTTTGATAATTGGTAAGAAATTTTCACTGTTAATGGAAAGATTCCCTTTTTCATTCATACTATTCAGCCTCCTATTGATAGATGGAAAAATCCATATATTTTCTGCTTTACAAAGAATATTGTAACACTCGGAGGACAAAAGTCAAGGAAAAATTAGCACTCAATCAAATTGAGTGCTAACAAAATTTCAAATATTAATTTTCTTTCTGAATGGCAATGCCATGTTGTTGGCAAAAGTCCAGCACCCAGCTTTCCCACTGGGCTTCGTGGGTCTTATCCAGAGAAAAACTTTCCTGTGCGGCAGAAAGGGTGCATAATAAGGTGTCTTCCCGGAACAGCAGATTCCAGAACAGCGCCTTTGTGTTGGGGAAAGATGCTGTTTTTTCCTGAGAAAGGGAAAGGACAAGCTTCATGTTCTTGGGTGTTTTCTTTCCTTTTACTGCCTGAAACACAAGGGGCTTGATTTCGCTCCAACTGCACCATGGCTCTGTGACGGTTTCGTCGTAATAATCCAGATCCCGTTTGCCGTCAATGGAAACGTAAGCAAAAGCGGAGATTTCTCCCTGCCGGAAAGCGAAATCGTCAAAGGCATCGCCCTTTAAGAGCAGTGCCATAAAGTGTCTGGTGTCTGGTATGGTAAAAGCAAGCATTGCTGTATCCTCCTTTGGTTTCTTCGCCTGTCATTATACATTTTTTTGCCCTCTTTGACAATGCGCGGGAGGCGGAAAGGAAAAATCATGTATTTTTATTGCGTTTGATGCCATGCTATATTATAATGAAAGACAAGTATTTTTAATGTAAGAGGAAGTAGGAGGGAAAACCCTATGGCAGAAGAAAAAACAATGGAAAACAGTGGTCTGGGTGCCACCGGTAACTTTATACATAACTATATCCAGGCAGACCTGGAAGGGGAACTGAATAAAATTCATACCCGTTTCCCGCCGGAACCCAATGGCTACCTGCACATTGGTCACGCAAAATCCATTTGCCTGAACTTTGGTCTGGCAAAACTTTACGGCGGCAAATGCAACCTGCGTTTTGACGACACCAACCCCACAAAAGAAGACGTGGAATATGTAGAAAGCATTCAGGAAGACGTAAAATGGCTGGGCTTCGACTGGGAAGACAGACTGTACTACGCATCTTCCTATTTCCAGAAATATTATGAAGTGGCAGTGAAACTCATCAAAGAAGGCAAAGCTTTCGTATGCGACCTGACAGCAGAAGAAATGCGTCAGTACAGAGGTACACTGAGCACACCCGGCAAAGAAAGCCCTTACCGCAATCGTAGTGTGGAAGAAAATCTGGATCTGTTTGAACGGATGAAAGCAGGGGAATTCCCTGACGGTTCTCATACACTGCGTGCGAAAATCGACATGGCTTCTCCTAACATCAACATGAGAGACCCTGTCCTTTATCGTATTTCCCATGCGGCTCACCATACAACTGGTACAGAATGGTGCATCTACCCTATGTATGACTTTGCGCATCCTCTGGAAGATGCCATCGAAGGCATTACCCACTCCATTTGTACCATGGAATTTGAAGACCATCGTCCTCTGTACGATTGGGTAGTCAGAGAAGCTGGTTATACCGTAAATCCTCCCAGACAGATTGAATTTGCCCGTCTGGGTATGACAAATACTGTTATGAGTAAGAGAAAACTCCGTGCGCTGGTTGAAGACGGTCTGGTTGACGGCTGGGATGACCCTCGTATGCCGACCATCAGCGGTCTGCGCCGCAGAGGTTATACACCGGAATCCATCCGCGATTTCTGCGAACGTATCGGTGTATCCAAAGCAAACAGCATGGTAGACAGCGGTCTGTTGGATTACTGCATCCGTGACGACCTGAAAGCAAAAGCACCTGTTGTCATGGCAGTTCTGGACCCTCTGAAACTGGTCATCACCAACTATCCTGAAGATCAGGTAGAAATGATGGAACTGGAAAATAACCCTGAAAATCCTGAACTGGGCACAAGACTGGCACCTTTCACAAGAGAACTGTATATCGAACGGGAAGACTTCATGGAAGAACCTGTGAAAAAATTCTTCCGTCTGGCTCCCGGCAAAGAAGTTCGTCTGAAAGGCGCTTACTTCGTAACATGCACCGATTTTGTCAAAGACGAAAACGGCAATGTGGTAGAAGTACACTGCACATATGACCCTGAAACAAGAAGCGGCAGTGGTTTTGAAGGCAGAAAAGTCAAAGGCACCCTGCATTGGGTAAGCGCTTCCGATAACGTGAAGGCAACAGCAAGACTCTATGACTACATGATGCTGGACAACCCTGACGATCCTAACGGCGATATGATCATGAACCCCAACTCTCTGGAAGTGAAGGAAAATGTAATCATTGAAAAATCCATTGCCGGTGCACAGAAAGGTCAGCGTTATCAGTTCATGCGTAACGGTTACTATATTGTAGATACCAAAGATACTACAGAAGATCATCTGGTATTCAACCGTATCGTTCCTTTGAAGAGCTCTTTTAAACTGAAATAAGATGATAGACAAAGCGTGTATGTCTGAAAAGGCATACACGCTTTTTTATCATGAGCAAGCAAAATATTTTTTGGTGAATGTACACTTTTGTATTGCAACAGTGGAAAAATAGGTGTATAGTTTTTGCATATGTATTCAAAATTACGGGAGAACAGTGACAGTGTTTTTCTGGAGGAAAAGAAGGAGGTACAAAGGAAAAAGCAGGGAGAATTCACAGAATTACCAAAGATGATTATATATACAGAATATAGTATAAAAAATACTGTATATTGTATATATAATAAAAAA
>OOCG01000586.1_pt1 | contig 23850 bp, 19 predicted proteins | sample 1671521 | NCBI WGS metagenome assembly OOCG01 (sample SAMN06348165, study PRJEB24527) | human gut metagenome | biome: human gut; feature: ankylosing spondylitis patient; material: feces | host: Homo sapiens | place: China | collected 2015-10
GTAGTTAAGCCCTTATACGTCGAAAGTACTTGGCTGGAAGCGGCCTGGGAGGATAGATAGCTGCCGGTTAGAAAAAAGACATGTCATGTGACATGTCTTTTTTCTTTTACCGTCAGCTATCTTATGACCAGCAGCGGGCCTGGCTGCCCAGCCACCGCATTTGAAGGAGCAACGCGACGAGCAAATGCGATTGTGGCGAGGCGTATCGACGAGCTGATGTAATCAGCTTGTCGATTGAGGATAGAATCTACGATTATGCAGTAAAGTCGGCAGCGGGGGCTTCGTAATGAAGTATTGCTGCAGGGAGCATTTTTGGAGGGATAGATAGCCATGATTGAAGGAGCAAAGTGATGCACAAGCATGGATTAAGCTTTCTACCTTATTTTCTCTATTCGCGAGAGTATATCGTTTCAGTCAACAGCAATTTATTAACTCAAATTTCGTGTGGAATCAAGACGAAGTGTCGCAAAACTCGCGCTATGCAAAGAGATTTTACTATAGTAGATAGCTTAGCGCTCAGACAGTGCGACACTTCTATGATTCCGGACACTCATTTGCTAAAATTGCTATTCCTTGCACGATATACCCATCGCTCAATTTACTTGCCTTCTTATCAATTAGCGTTGTTCTGCAGACTCGCGTCTGGGATGCGCGAATAAAGAATATATGCGCCTGCTCTGTAAGCCTCGAAATTTGTCAACTGTGAATAGACATTAAAGCAGTATAAATCAGTGTTAAAGTGCGCTGTTTTGCACTTATTTACACAACAATGTATAATTTTTAACAATTTGTCAGCGATTTTTAATAATATACTTGCTTTTAGTTACGTAATCATGATATAATTTTTTCGGACTTTTTAGAAAAAAATTATGGAGTGATTAATTAGATGAGAAAAATCAATTATTTGTTTTTGGCGGTAACGCTCGTTATCATGGCTGGCCTATTTTATATAAGCGGACAGCATCCTAACACTGTTGATCCTGAAACCTATAAGCCTGCCGTATATTCGACAATCGGCGCTTTGCTGCCTCCGGTTATCGCAATTGCTTTGGCCTTGATTACTAAGGAAGTATATTCTTCTTTATTCGTAGGTATTGCAATCGGTGCACTGTTATATTCCAACGGTAATCTTGAGCTTGGTTTAAATACTATGCTTTACAATGAAAACGGCGGCATGATTACCAAGCTGTCAGATAGCGGTAACGTTGGTATTATGGTATTCCTGGTTATTTTAGGTATCATGGTAGCTCTTATGAATAAGGTTGGCGGTAGTGCTGCTTTCGGCCAGTGGGCTTCTAAAAATATCAAGACCCGCGTTGGTGCGCAGCTCGCTACCATTGCACTGGGTGTACTTATTTTTGTCGATGACTATTTCAACTGTTTGACTGTTGGTTCCGTAATGCGTCCTGTTACCGACAGACATCAGGTTAGCCGCGCAAAGCTGGCATATCTTATTGACGCAACTGCTGCGCCGATTTGTATTATTGCGCCGGTTTCCAGCTGGGCTGCAGCTGTAACCTCATCAGTACCTAAAGGCTCTGATATTAACGGCTTTAACATGTTCCTGCAGACTATTCCTTATAACTTCTACGCAATTACTACCTTATCTATGATGCTTCTTTTGACCATCATGAAATTTGATTTCGGCAGCATGAAGGTTCATGAGGATAACGCCAATAAGGGTGACCTGTTTACTACTGCTGCTCGTCCGTATGGTGATGACGATGACAATACCGATAAGCCTAACGGTGCGGTTATTGACCTTGTACTGCCTGTAATTGTACTTATTATCTGCTGTATTATCGGTATGATTTATAGCGGTGGCTTCTTCACAGGCGAAAGCTTTATTGATGCTTTTGCAGGTGCTGACGCTCCTAAAGGCCTGGTACTCGGCAGCATGGCAACCTTCTTCTTTACCTTCTGCTTCTACATGGTGCGCAACGTAATGACCTTTAAGGAATTTACTGAGTGTATTCCTGCAGGCTTCAGAGCAATGGTTGCGCCGATTATGATTCTGACTATGGCTTGGACTCTGTCCGGTATGACCGGTCTTTTGGGTGCAAAGTTCTATGTGCATGATCTTGTTGCAAACTCTGCTGGTATCCTGAAAATGTTCCTGCCGACAATTATCTTTGTTGTTGCTATGTTCCTTGCGTTCTCTACCGGTACCAGCTGGGGTACTTTCTCTATTCTGATTCCTGTTGTTTGCAACGTTTTCGGTTCCGGCGATACCTATGAAATGCTGATTATCTCTATTGCTGCCTGCCTGAGCGGCGCGGTATGCGGTGACCACTGCTCGCCTATCAGCGATACAACGATTATGGCATCCGCAGGCGCGCATTCCGACCACGTTAACCACGTTTCCACACAGCTGCCCTATGCTTTGACTGCAGCTGCTGTGTCCGTTGCCGGCTATCTGATTGCCGGCGGTATTGCGTACTTTACGGAAAACTCCTTAGCGCTGATTGCTTTGCCTATTACGCTGTGCTTATTATTTGTAACATTGCTGGTTATGCGTACTTATATGCGCAAACAGGCTGCTTAAATGAAATATTTTATGAACGAAAAGCTGATACAGAAATGTATCGGCTTTTTTTATGTTAAGCATTGCTTATCATAAGCGTAATATTATGCCTTATAAATATAACCGGGCATAGAAAATATCAATTTGCTATTGCCTAAATTTAGTATTATAATATCTATCACTAGCTAAAAGAAAGAGAAGGTATTGAAGATATGCGGACAAGCATGGACATGCTTAATGGTTCCTTATGGGATAAAATATTTAAATTTTCTATGCCGGTAGCTGCAACAGCTATCCTGGAGCAGTTTTTTACCGCTACAGACGTAGTAATTGCCGGCAACTTTGCTAACAGCGACAGAACAGCGGCAATGGCTGCCGTAGGAACAGATTTGCCGATTATCGGTATGATTATTTTTCTGTTCTTAGGTCTGGCCTTAGGCTCTAATGTTGTTATTGCGCAGTCTATCGGCAGACGTGATACGGAAGGCGTAAAGAAGGCGGTGCATACTGCTGTACTGCTTTCGCTGATTATCGGTATTGCGGTAGCTGTTTTTGCACAGTTTGCTGTTGTGCCAATTTTAGGTTTGCTGGAAATTCCGGCAGAAGTTTTACCTTCAGCTGTGATGTACCTCAGAATATATTTTTTAGGTATGCCGATTATTTTGCTGTACAATTTTGAAGCGGCTATTTTCCGCAGTATCGGTGAAACGCAAAAACCGTTGATGGCGCTTATTGCAGCCAGCCTGGTTAATATTGTGCTGGATTTATTCTTTGTCTGCGTATGCAAGCTGGATGTTACTGGTGTAGCTATTGCTACAGTGTTGGCTAACGCGGTTTCTGCTTTGATTCTGCTCCGCTTATTGCTGAAAACAGATTCTATAATTAAGTTGGAATGGAATAAGCTGCACCTTGATATGCCTACGCTGAAAGAAATTGTAAGCATCGGCTTGCCTGCAGGCATCCAAGGCGCAGTTTTCAGCCTGGCTAATGTTGTTATTCAGGGTGCTATCAACAGCTTGGGCACAGAGGTCATTGCAGCCTCCAGTGCTTCGCTGATTCTGGAGATGGTAGCGTTCAGTATCTTCAGCTCCTTTACACAGGCGTGTACGACCTTTGTCGGGCAGAATTATGGCGCCAGACAGATGGCCCGGTGCCGTGTGATTTTACGCTTATGCCTGCTGGAGGATGTTATCTGTACGGGCTTTTGTATGCTTATCGTATTTCTCTTCGGTGACAGGCTTATTGCGCTCATCAACGACGACAGCGAGGTTATCAGGCTTGGTTATATCAGGGCTTCTATTGTATTCTGTGCCTACATTTTCAGCCTTTCGTATGATGTGATGTCCGGTTATCTGCGTGGCTTCGGCATATCGTTTTTACCGTCGCTGCTTACAATTTTAGGTGTCTGTGGTGTACGCTTTTTATGGGTTGCCTTTGTTTTCCCGGTGTATCATGATTTCCGTACCTTAATGTATGTTTATCCTGTAAGCATGGGTGTTACCGCTGTGCTGATTTTTGCTGCGCTGATGTGGTGCAGACCGTCTAAAAGATTTGCGTAAATAATTTTCGAAGTGTTTTTTGGAGCAAAATACTGTTGTAAGTGAATATATTACTGATATAAAAAGCAATACTGCTCATTATAATATGCCGGTACGCAAATGTGCCGGCTTTTTTGTGCGCTAATGCTAACTTTATTGTTTATCCGGTTGGAATTTCAGTATATTTTTGTTATAATGAGTAAAGAGGATTCAAAGGAGGAAGGGCCATGAAAATAGAATTTACAAAAATGCATGGTGCTGGTAATGATTATGTCTATGTAGACTGCACCAAGGAGATGCTGCCGAACCCGGGCGCTATTTCCGAATATGTAAGTCATAGACGCTTTGGTATTGGCAGTGACGGTCTTATCTGCGTTTGCAAATCTGACGTTGCTGACTTCAAAATGCGTATGTTCAACGCTGACCGCAGCGAAGGCAAGATGTGCGGTAACGGCGTGCGCTGCGTAGCTAAATTTGTGCATGACAAAGGTCTGACCGATAAAACTACTATTACGCTGGAAACACTTTCCGGTGTAAAGGAAATTGAAATGGTTGTCGAAAACGGCGAGGTTGTAGGTGCAAAGGTAGATATGGGCAAACCTGTTTTCCGTGCTACCGAAATTCCGATGAACTGCGACCATTATATTTTCGTTGACCAGGCAATTGTTCTGAATGATAATCATGATGATGTAACCAAAGAAAAAGTTTTCTATAACGGTACGGCAATTTCTATGGGCAATCCGCACTTTGTTACCTTTGTGGATGATGTGGACAGCCTGAACTTGGAAGAACTGGGACCGCAATTTGAACATCATAAGCTGTTCCCGGAAGGTGTGAACACTGAGTTTGTACAGGTTCTGGACAAGAACACTGTCAAGTTCCGCGTTTGGGAGCGTGGCAGCGGCGAAACCTGGGCCTGCGGCACCGGTGCAAGCGCTGTTACTGTAGCCTGCATTATGCTGAACAAAGCAGGCAAGAAGGGCGAACCGCTCAATGTACATTGCAAGGGCGGCCTGCTAAAGGTTACGCATGAGCTGAATGACCATGTTACCCTGGAGGGCAACGCAGTCGCAGTATTTGACGGCGTAATTGATATTCCTGAGAGCATTATCAACGAGTAAACAAATTGCTTGAACTACTGGCTGCAGGTATCGCAATGCTTGCAGCTAGTAATTTTTCAGGCGTTTGCTATAAATTTAAAATGATTTTAATAATGGGGGTTTTTCAATGGCATTTGTAAACGAAAACTATTGTAACTTAAAAGAAAGCTTTCTTTTTGCTGATATCGCGCACAAGGTAAGCGCGTATGCTGAGGCACATCCAGACAAAAAGATTATCCGCCTGGGCATTGGTGACGTTACCCTGCCGCTGGCAAAATGTGTTGTTGATGCAATGGCTAAGGCTGTAGCAGAAATGGGCGTACAGTCTACATTCCGTGGCTATGGTCCTGAACAAGGCTATGATTTTCTGCATGCAGCACTGGTAAAATATTATGCTTCCTTCGGCGTTACCTTGGAAAGCGATGAAATTTTCATCAGCGACGGTGCAAAGAGCGATTGCGCTAATATCACCGATATTTTCAGCAATGCAAACACTATCCTGATTCCTGATCCGGTATACCCTGTATATCTGGATACCAACATTATGTGCGGCCGTCACATTATTTATATGGAAGGCAAGCCGGAAAATGATTTCCTGCCGATGCCGGACGAAAATGTTAAGGCTGACGTAATTTATCTGTGCTCTCCGAACAACCCGACCGGCTCTGCTTATACCAAAGAGCAGTTGGAAGAATGGGTTGCTTATGCACTGAAAAATGATGCTGTTATTCTGTACGATGCTGCTTATGAAGCATATGTAACCGATCCGGCAATTCCGCGCAGCATTTTCGTTATCGAAGATGCTAAAAAATGCGCTATTGAGCTGTGCTCTCTGTCCAAGACTGCCGGCTTTACCGGTACCCGTTGCGGTTATACCGTTGTTCCTCATGCACTGGTTCGTAAAACCGAAAGCGGCAAGGAAATGGAACTGAACAAAATGTGGCTGCGTCGCCAGACCACTAAGTTCAATGGTGTTCCTTACATTATCCAACGCGGTGCAGAGGCTGTATTCAGCGAAGAAGGCATTAAACAATGCCGCGAAAGCATTGCTTACTATCAGGAAAATGCACGTATTATCATGGAAGGCTTTGATAAAGTTGGCATTAAATATTATGGCGGCGTACATTCTCCGTACATCTGGCTGCAATGCCCGAACGGCATGAGCTCCTGGGAATTCTTTGACTTCCTGCTGGAAAAACTGCAGGTTGTAGGTACTCCGGGCGCAGGCTTCGGTAAAATGGGCGAAGGCTTCTTCCGCTTGACTGCTTTCGGCAGCCGTGAAAATACCATCGAAGCTATGGAACGTATTATTAACGGACTGAAAAAATAAGCTTAAGCATTTCAAGCCGTACTGTTTCTTGCGGGAGATAGTACGGCTTTTATGAAGCAGCGCTCATGTATACATTATATCTGTGCCGGAACGCTTGCTTTTTTGACAGTAATATAGTAAAGTATTACGTAACTTAGTAGATAATTTCACAATGAAAGGTGTGTTTTTGATGAACTTGAAGAAATTTTTGAAAGCTGCTCTGTGCGGCGCTATGGTTGTTGCAATGGCTGTTACTGCAGGCTGTGGCGGTGGCGATAAAAAAGCTGACAGCGGCAAAAAGGTATTGAAGGTTGGTATGGAATGCGCATACGCTCCGTACAACTGGTCCCAACCGTCTGCTGACGGCGGCGCTGTAAAAATCGCCGGCTCTAACGAATATGCTTACGGTTATGACGTTATGATTGCTAAAAAATTAGCTGATTCCATGGGCGCTGACCTGGAAATCCATAAAATCGAATGGGATGGCCTGGCTCCTGCAGTAGTAAGCGGCAAGATTGATGCTGCAATCGCCGGCATGTCCATTACCTCCAAACGTAAAGAGTCCGTTGACTTCACCAAACCTTACTACTATGCAACTGTAGTAGCACTGGTTAAAAAGGATTCTCCGCAAGCTCAGGCTAAGAGCGTTGCCGACCTCAAAGGCTCTATTGCTACCTCTCAACTGAATACCATCTGGTATGACCAGATTGACCAGGTTCCGGACGTTAAAAAGCTGCCTGCTATTGACAACGTTCCCGGCATGATTGTTGCGCTGAAATCCGGCAAATGCAACTTGATTGTAACCGATATCCCGACTGCTAAGGCTGCTGCTTTTGCTAACCCTGATCTGACTATGGTAACCTTCCCTGAAGACAAAGGCTTCAAAACTTCTAAAGAAGATGTTGAAATCGGTATTGCTATTAAAAAAGGCAACAAGGAACTGGCAGACGCTATGAACAAGGTTCTGAGCGGTATGACCGAGGCTGACTTCAATAAGATTATGGATGAAGCTATTAAGAAACAGCCTTTGGCAAAATAAGCTGTATAAGAATGGAATAGCTGCGTTGCAATAACGAGTTACGCCATTTGCAAGGGGCGGCGGTTGTCGCCCCTTTTTGTATTAAATTAAGGTGGTGTATGTAATGCCGGAAACATTTTTTGGCTGGGTAGTTTACCTGCTGCAGCAATATGGCTATGTCCTGCTGAAGGGCGCGGTCGTTACTCTGCTGCTGGCAGTAGTAGGCACATTTATCGGCTGTATTATCGGCCTTATTGTTGGTGTTATCCAAACAATTCCTTTGGAGGATAATGACAGCAAGGTTAAGAGAACTTTGGTGCGCTGTTTGCAGCGCTTGTTAGACGCTTACGTAGAGGTGTTCCGCGGTACACCTATGATTGTACAGGCTATGGTTGTTTATTATGGTGCAATGAGCCTGTTTGATATCGATATGTCACCGCTGTTTGCCGGCTTTTTGGTTGTTTCTATCAATACCGGTGCTTACATGGCAGAAACTGTGCGTGGCGGTATTGAATCTGTTGACCCGGGACAAAAGGAAGCAGCAATTGCTATCGGTATGGACCATATCCAGACCATGCGCTGCGTTATTCTGCCGCAGGCTCTGCGCAACGTTATGCCGCAGCTGGGCAACAACCTGATTATCAATATCAAGGATACCTCTGTATTGAACGTTATCTCCGTAACAGAGCTGTACTTTGCTTCCAAATCTGCTGCAGGTGTATATTACAAATACTTTGAAATTTTCTTCATTACCTGCGTAATTTACTTTATTATGACCTTTACCGCTTCCCGCCTGCTGCGCTGGTTGGAAAGCAAGATGGATGGCCCGAAGGATTATCAGCTGGTTACCTATGACCCGATGATGGATCCCTGCGGTGATATTCCTCTGCCTACTAAGAAGCCGAAAGGACGGTACTAAGCTATGGAAAAGGAACTTTTGTTATCAGTCCATGATTTAAAGAAAAGCTTTGGCGAGCGTGAAATTTTAAAGGGCATCAGCTTTGATGTCCGTCGCGGCGATGTTGTCTGCATCATCGGTCCTTCCGGCAGCGGCAAGTCTACGCTTATCCGCTGCGTGAACTATTTGGAGCATCCGACTGCCGGCACTATTGATTACCGTGGTACGGATGTAAATGAAGCTTTCAAAAAGCTCACTATGTATCGTACTAAGGTAGGCATGGTGTTCCAATCCTTTAACCTGTTCAACAATATGACCGTTCTGGAAAACTGCATGGTCGGTCAGGTTAAGGTCCTTGGCAAAAGCAAGGAGGAAGCTCGCACAACTGCGCTGAAATATCTGAAGCATGTTGGTATGGATACTTATGTAAATGCGAAACCGCATCAGCTTAGCGGTGGTCAAAAGCAGCGTGTGGCAATCGCACGTGCGCTGGCGCTTGAGCCGGAGGTTCTTTTAATGGACGAGCCGACAAGCGCACTGGACCCGGAAATGGTTGGCGAGGTTCTGCGCGTTATCCGTGACCTGGCTAAGGAAGGCCTGACGATGGTTATCGTAACGCATGAGATGGCTTTTGCCCGTGACGTTTCTAACCGTGTTATCTTTATCGACCAGGGTGTAATTGCTGAGGAAGGCGAGCCGCAGGAGCTGTTTACGCATCCGAAGAATAAACGTACCCAGGATTTCTTAAGCAGATTTGCTAACGCTTAAGCTAATTTTATAACGTAGCTTTGCTCTCTGTTTCAAGGTATACCTTGAAGCAGGGAGCTTTTGTTTTGCGATGAGCTTTTATCATAACCGAGAGATGCAAGAAGAAATTATAAGTCAACGCAGGAATTTTATTTATTGCTGTAGAATTTCTATTAAGGCGAGGAATATCTCTGCTTAGAAAGAGTTAAAGGTAGTGATAAAAATGATGAAGGTTTTGCGAAGTGTTTTGCTTTGCGCTTTACTGTTGACTACTCATACAGCATTTGCCGCTAAGGGCACTCTGTTATATATACCCATGGACAACAGACCGGTGTGCCTTGATTACACAGTGCAGACGATGCAGGCTGCAGGCTGGGATGTGCAGCTGCCGCCGGCTGAATATATTGCCGGTGCTCAGTCAGCAGGGCAGCCGGAGAAGCTTTTTAACTGGCTGGAGGCTAAGGCTGGTGAATCGGTAGCCATTGTTGCTTCTTCCGATGCTTTGCTTTATGGCGGGCTGGTAGCATCGCGCACACATGAAATTTCGCCGGAGCTTCTGCAGCAGCGTGCCGAACGCTTGGTAGAGCTGAAAAGGCAATACGGCGGACAGAAGGTTTATGTATTTACTACTATTATGCGCTCGCCTAAGGCCAGCAGTGCGCCGACAGAGCCTGCATATTATAAGGAATGGGGCCCTAAGATTTTCCGCTTGGGAGAACTTGAGGACAAGCTGGAGCTTAAGCAGATTAAGCGTAAAGAGGTAAAGGAGCTGGCGGAGCTGCGCAGCAGCATTCCCCGGGAAATACTTGCTGATATGTTTGTGCGCCGCAGCAACAATATCCATGCTACGGAGATTTTGCTGCATGGTGTGGAAAGCGGCGATTTTGATTATATGCTTATCGGGCGTGACGATACCGCTGCCTATTCTCAGGCACATAGGGAAGCACGCGAGATGGATATTCTGGTGAATGAGCTGCCGAAGGAGAAAATCCGTTTCTTCGCCGGCGCAGATCAGCTTGGCCTGCTGCTTTTGAGCCGAGCTGCCAACCGTCTGCAGTATGAGCTGCCTTTGGTAAATGTAACCTATGCTGTCGGCAAGGGCGGTAAAACAGTGCCAACCTACGAGGATGATACTGTGGCCGTTAGTGCCAAGCAGCATATCTATGCGGCAGGTGCTTTCCCGGTATATTCGCGCAAAAATGCGGATTTGGTTTTGGCTGTCAACACTCCTGCCGATGGTGTGACGCATGAGGCGTCTGATGCAAGCAATAGCTATAAGGCATTGCCTGCTACCGTAAATTTCGTCAATAAGGTTGAAAGCATTCTTAAGCATAATCATCCTGTGATTGTGGCAGATATCCGCTTTGGCAACGGTGCGGACAATGCTTTGATCAAGACCTTGTTTGACAAACAGTTGGCATATCGTCTGGCATCCTACGGCGGTTGGAATACCGCGGGCAACAGCCTGGGCTTTGCCCTGGCGCAGGGCCTGCTGCATAAGCAGTTAACACCGGAAGCAAGAGAAAATCTGCTTAATGTGCGTTATCTTGATGATTGGGCTTATCAGGCGAATGTGCGCATGCAAACCTATCAGCAGCTTATCTGGCCTAACTATTGGCCCAACAGCGGACTGAATGAGGAGCAGCGTACTGCGGCTGAAGCATATATTACCCGGGAAATCAACAAGGTAAGCAAGCCGTATATGGGCAACACTGCCGAAGAATATAAATTTACGCTGCCGTGGAGCAGAATGTTTGAAGTAAAGGTGGATCGATAAAATGTCGATGAAGTATACGCTTCGCCTTGCGAAGCCTGAAGATGCCGAAAAGCTGCTGGAAATTTACGCGCCATTTGTCATCAGCAGCGACAGGACGCTCAGTGATGTATCATTTGAATACGAGGTGCCTTCAGTAGAAGAATTTACTGAGAGAATCAAAAATATTTCTGCGGACTATCCTTATATAGTTTGTGAGCACGAAGGCAGACTGCTTGGTTATGTTTATGCTCATCCTTATATTCAGCGTGCTGCCTATCAGTGGGGCGCTGAGGCAACTATTTATTTGGCGCCTGAGGGGCAGGGATGTGGCTTAGGTAAAGTTATGTATGCAGCGCTGGAAGCTTTACTGCGCCTGCAGGGGGTAGTTGTTACCTACGCCTGCATTACTGCCAGCAATGAGCACAGCGTCAAAATGCATGAGGCTTGCGGCTATAAAATTATCGGTACTTTCAATAATACAGGCTTCAAGCATGGTCATTGGCTGGATATGGTGTGGATGGAGAAGGTTATTGCCGAATATCCCAAGCAGCCTGCGCTGATCAAGAAGATAGGCGAGCTGCCGCTGGAACCCGTGACAGCAGTTTTAAAAGAGGCTTCAGCAAGGCTGCAGTAATAGCTTAGCAGAAAGCAGTTTTTGTGTATCGGCGTAACAGTATTTTAAAAAGCTGTTGTAAGATTTTAGCAGAAAAAGAAAAAGCACTGTCAGCTCTATCTGATATAAGAATATCAGTGAGCAGACAGTGCTTTTGTGCTTTTAGATGTTTTTCCAGGGGATAGCCTTTCTCTCCAACCATTGCAGGAACAGGTTAAAGAGCAGGCCGAGCAACGACAATACAATAACTCCGGCCATCAGGCGGTCGGTAATCATCAAATCGCCGTAATGCAGGATGAGAGCACCGATGCCGACCTGGGCAGCAATCATTTCTGCTGCTACCAGCAGCAGCAGAGAGGTGCCGGCAGCAAGGCGCAGACCTGCGAAAATCATAGGTAAGGCGTTAGGCAGAACAACACTTTTCATCGTTTTCCACCAGCTGGCGTTAAAGCTGACGGCAACCTTGATAAGCAGTGTATCAACATTTTTGACACCGCTGTAGGTGTTCATTGCTACCGGAAAAAAAACGCCGAGAGCAATAATCGTTACCTTCGAAAGCTCGCCGATTCCCAGCCAAAGGATGAATAACGGCAGCAAAGCGATTTTAGGGATAGGATAAAGAGCGTTGACAACAGGATTGCCGATTTTATCTGCCAGTGCCGAGGTACCGGTAACAAGGCCCACTGCAAGGCCGATAAGGCTGCCGACAGCAAAACCGATTAAGATACGGTACATGCTGGCTGCCAGGCTTACGCCGATTTCGCCGTCAGCAAGCATGGTAAGCAGGGCGCTGATAATCTGGCTCGGTGCCGGCAAAAACAAAGAAGAAACCAGGCCGCAGCGGCAGATAGCCTCCCAAAAGAGCAGCAGGATGATGATGGAAGCAACGCTTACCCAATGCGGATAGGTCTTTTGCCAATGCGTCATACGATTGCACACGATATATTCGTTAGCTGCGCTCGCAGCAGTTTTCTTTTCAGGCATTGTCTTCCACCTCCATTAAGGCAGCACGCGCATCCTTGCTGATATGCTCCCAAATGATACGGACAAATTCCGAAATTTCGTCTGTGTGCTCAGGCTTAGCACGCTCGGCACGCGGAAGGACAATCTGCAGTATTTTGCTGACCTTGCCGGGGCGACGCGAAAGCAGTACAACTCTGTCAGCAAGCATTACTGCCTCCTGAATATTATGTGTAACATATAGCGTGGTCAGACGCGTCTTTTCCCACAGCGTTACCAGCTCCTCCTGCATGATGGTGCGTGTTTGCGCATCCAGGGCAGAAAACGGCTCATCCATCAGCAGCAGGTCAGGCTCGATAGCTAAAGCACGGGCAATGCCAACGCGCTGACGCATACCGCCGCTTAATTGGTGCGGGAAGGATTTTTCAAAGCCCTTTAAGCCTACAAGCTCAATGTAATGCTTAATGCGTGCCTCCTTTTCGTCTGCTTTCATGCCCGCTGTTTCCAAACCGAAGGCAATATTATCATGCACATTACGCCAGGGGAAGAGGCCTGTTTCCTGAAAGACGATGCTCATGCGAGGCTCATAGCCTGCAGCGACATCAGTAAATTTTACGTTACCGCTTGTGGGTTCCAAAAGTCCGGCGGTTATATTGAGCAAGGTTGATTTACCACAGCCTGACGGTCCTACCAATGCTACAAATTCTTCCTTAGTAATGCTGAGGTTAATATCCTGCAAAACAGGAAGAAGCTTACCGCTGGTAGTGGTGAAATTCTTGCAGATATTTGCGATTTCTAATTTCATTTTCTACCATCCTCCAAAAAGACTGGCGCTAACATATCAGTCGCAGCGTTTTGGTGCTAAAGCATCGTCAACGCATTTTGCAGCTGTTACATTTACGCCAGTCTTGCTTTAATACAAGTTTTATTTCTTCAGTGCTTCATCCAAAAAGCTGGTGTTGGCAACATCCTTCGCATCCAGTGTGCCGGAAATCATCTTGTTGTCAGTGTACCATTTAATCTGGGTTGCGATATCGCTGACGAGCAGCTTGCCGTCCTTATCAATATAGGGCAGGCCGGCTTTAATGTCTTCAGCCGGAGCCTTAACGTATTTGGCTACAATATTAACAACCTCTTCCAGCTTCTTGGCATCCTTCTTTTCTACTGCAGCTTCGTAGTAATAGTTGCAGGCTTTGTTGTAAGCACGCATGAAGCGTACTGCCGCATCCTTATTCTTCATAAAGTCAGGTGAGTAGAAGATAGCAGAGGTCTGGTAAGGAATAACGTCGCCAACCTGTACTACAAGTTTGCCGTAGCCTGCTTTTTGCACCTTGGTGATGTTAGGCTCGTTTAAGATACAGCCGTCAATCTGCTTGCTTTCCAGAGCAGCCATAACAGCACTGAGCTTGCTCAGGGGAACAATTTCCACATCATTGAGGCTCATGCCCTGGGTTTCCAGCATTCTGCCAAGCATATAATGGAAGGTAGAGCCCTTTTGCGTAATACCAATACGCTTGCCCTTCAAATCCTTCAGGCTTTTTACGCCGGCGTTATAATTGTCGGTGGTCACAAGCAGTGCAGAAGAGGAATAGCCTTTTTGTTCACGTCCTTTATCCGCAACAATACCCAGCTTTTGTCCGTTGGCTGCCATGTTATAAAGGCTGGCCGTAATGCCGGTAGCACCGACATCAACCTTAGAGGAAGCGGTGGATACGGCAATCGGATGAGCGGCATCAAACCATTGCGGTTCAATTTCTATACCTTCTTCAGCAAAGAAGCCCTTATCCATAGCGATAAATAAAGGGGCGCTGCTTGTCAGGCGCAGCATGCCAAGGCTTACCTTAGTCTTTTCTTTGGGTGTGTCTTTTTTTGAATCGTTACCGCCACAGCCTGCAGCTAATACTAATAGGCAAAGGCTGAGCAGAATAGCAACAATTTTCTTCATTAATAAATCCTTCCCTTCTCCCAAAAATTCATAAAATACCGCTTTTATTCTACACTATTTAACAATAAAAAGCAGTAATATTAATGAAAAAATCGTTTTGGAAGCTAAGAAAAAGTTTTTTTGTACGAAATGAAACAGAATTTGCTGATGCTTTAGACACCTTTATGTGAAAAATCTGTGTTAATACGGTTCTTAATAACAAAAAAATGCTATAATATAATAGTATGTTTGAAGAAAGGACGTGGAGATGTGAAGATAAAATGGTTGGTGCAAGGCCTGGCCTGCAGCAGCGTACTTTTCTGCAGCAATATGGCCGCTGCCGCTGACACGCTGTTGGCGCAGGTGCCGCTGCAGCTGACAGCAGAGCAGACTGTTACTGCCGAGCTTTGGGGTGACAGGCTGTCTAACGGCTACGCCAATGATCTGCTTGTTATGATTAAGGATAAGGACAAGAAGCTTTTGACGGCTCATGCACCTTCTATTAAGGGAGGATATAATTGCCAGCTGCAGCCTATTAAGCTGTGGGCAGGCAAAAGCGGCAGACAGCAGCTGCTGGTGAGTGCTGCTCAGGGAGATTGGCATGCGCCCAGTGAATATCGTGTGCTTTCCTTTGCCAACAAGAAAAATGTGCGTGAGGTCTTTGGTGCTGCCGAAAGCATGGGACTGGTTACGCAAGCCTATGCCAAGGACGGTAAAATGCATGTAGCTTTAATCGACGGCAATAAATCTGATTTAACGCCGGCAACAGGCAGTGAGGTTGAAGACGGCAAGCTGGAGTATGGCGGCTTGCATTCGCTGGTGGCACATGATGTAGATAATGACGGTACAGATGAATTATTGGGCTGTCAGCAGCTGGTGCAGAAAAAGCAGCCTCTGGCAGATGTGGGCGCTATCTGGAAGCAGGACAAGAAAACTAAGGAATGGAAACAGTTTTCCCTGACCATTATGACGCTTGCTCCTACGCCTAAGGATAATACCGTAAATGATGGCAAGGATTTTGCTGCCGGTACTATATTGGTGCGTAAGATGGTAGTTCCCGGCGGTGAGGCGACCTTCCCGGTTTTTGCCGGCAAGGATGTAGAGCTACAAAATAAAATGAATAAGCTGCTGCAGGATGAATGCAAAGATTATCTGGAGCATTTTTACAAGGGTGAGGCAGATATGGCTTTTAAGGTGATGCGTGCCGATGAACAGATTCTGAGCCTGCAGCTGATCAGCGGTAAAAACAGCTTTATCCATCATCAGCTGAACGTAAATCCAAAGACTGCCGAAAAAATCAGCCTGGATGAAGTGCTTAATGTCAAGGATAAGGATTTGCTGCCGCTGATTAATCTGCTGAATACCAATAAGAAGGTTGTATATAAGGACAGACTGCCGGATGAATGGTATATTGAAGGAGATAACCTGTTCTTGATGCAGCGTATTGATGGCGTGGACCAGGTATCGGGTTTTGCCATGGGCAATCTGCATAAATTTTTGCTGAAAAAAGAACTGTTGAACAGCAAAAGCTGACTGGTCAGTCAGTAAAATTTGTGAGAAGAAGATAATGTGAGAAAATACAAGAAAAAGCGGCGAAAACTGCTTAAATGACGTTTGCTTTTCTGAAAAATGTCCATTATAATAGTAGTATTCTGAAACTGGAGCAGGAATATTTTCAGGTAAAGGTGCTATCGACAATATAGCAGTATCATTTGTCATTATATATATTGAGTAGTTTCAGAGTGAAGGTGAAGGAGGTTTTTTTATGTTAAGTTTTATTCGCTCCGGCCGTGCGAGAAAAGCAATGGCTGCGGTGCTGGCGGCAACCTTTGTATTGAGCGTTGCAGGCTGCGGTCAAAAACAGCAGCAGGGCGGCAATCAGGCGACATTGGTTAAAACCATGAAGGTTATTAAGCGTGACACCCCTCTGGTATATGATTATACAGGCTTTGTACAGGCTCAGCAGGAAATGGAGCTGAAAGCTCAGGTAAGCGGTCAGATTACAGCCAAGTATTTCAAGGGCGGTGACAATGTAAGTGCAGGCCAGACCTTGTATGCTATTGACCAGCGTACTTATCAGGCTAACGTGCTTAACGCGCAGGCAGGCCTGGCTAATGCCCGTGCGGCTTTGGCTAACGCAGCTCTGAATGCAGAGCGTTACAGCACTCTGTATGCACAGAATGCAATTTCCAAGCAGGTTCTGGATAACGCTATTATGCAGCGTGACCAGGCACAGGCTTCTGTAAATGCGCAGGAAGCAATTCTGGAAAATGCGCAGATTAACATGACCGATACCAGCGTTTCCGCTCCGTTCAGCGGACGTATTGATACTACAGCACTGGAGGTTGGCAACTATGTAACCGCAGGTCAGACTACTCTGGCCAAAATCAGCAACACTGACCCCGTATTCGTACAGTTCAGCATCGCTGAGCCGGAATATCTGAAGCTTTCCGGTTCCCATGATAACAGCGGCGCTGCTTCTCTTGACAACCTGACTGTTGTTCTGAGCGATGGCAGTACCTATGATTTAAAGGGCACCGTAGCAGAGGTTAACCGCGGTATCAACGACAACACCGGTACCATGACTGTAAAGGCTTTATTCAGAAATCCTGCACATCGTCTGTTGCCAGGCATGTTTGCTCACGTACAGGCAACTGCAGGCACCAAAAAGGATGCTCTCTTGATTCCTATGCGTGCAGTTGTTGAATTGATGTATAAGAAATTTGTTTATATTGTCGGCAGCGACAACAAGGTTACCATGAAGGAAGTAACTCTTGGTCCTTCCGTCGGCCGTTTCTACATGGTTGAAGGCGGTCTGACCGGCGACGAGACAATCGTAGTTGAAGGTACCGGCAAGATCAGACAGGGTGCTCAGGTTAACCCGCAGCCGATGACTGAAGCTGATCTGGATACTACTGTTGACAACAGTGCTACCGCCGGCAAGAAGCAATAAGGAGGTTGGCTAGATGGCTCGTTTCTTTATTGATCGCCCTGTATTTGCGATAGTACTGGCGATTATTATTACCTTATTGGGCACGATTGCCGGCTTCAGCCTGCCTATCGCCCAATATCCTAACATTACCAAACCGCGTATCAGCGTAAACACCAACTATGTAGGTGCGAGTGCCGATATCGTTGAAAAGGCTGTAGCACAAACCATTGAGCAGAAGGTCAGCGGTGTAGAAAATATGCTGAACATGTCCTCCGTAAGTACCTCCAGTGGTGAGTACGAGCTCAATGTTGAGTTCAACCTGGAGAAAAACGCAGATATCGCTTCTGTAGAGGTTCAGAACCGTGTATCCCAGGCAACCAGCTCTCTGCCGAGCGAGGTTTCCGGTTATGGTGTTACTACTGCCAAAGAATCTGCCGAGACCATTATGTATTTTGCTCTTTATTCTCCTAAAAATACCTATGATGCTATGTTCTTAAGAACATATGCGGATGCGAACTTCCTGGATGCCGTAAAGCGTGTTAAGGGCGTATCTACCGTTGGCGAATATGGTCCGGAATATGCAGTCCGTATCTGGCTTAATCCTGAAAAAATGGCGCAACTGGGTGTAACTGTAACCGATGTTTCCAACGCTATCAAAACGCAAAACATTCAGGCAGCGGTTGGTTCTATCGGTAACCGTCCTACCGTTGACAAGCAGGAGCGTACCTATTCCGCAAGCGCTCAAGGTCGTCTGAATACGCCTGAGGAATTCGGTAACGTTATTATCCGTTCCAATAACGGCGATAACTTGAAGCTTAAGGATATCGCAACTATCAAAGAAGGTCCTCGTAATGACCTTATCGTCAGCAAGCTAAACGGCGGTGATTCCGTTGTATTCCCGGTATCCTTGACCTCCGATGCGAATGCTATCGAAACTGTTAAGAATATCCGCGAGGTATTAAAGGATGCTGAAAGCCGTTTCCCGGATGATATGAAGCTGATTGTTATTCAGGATAATACCCAGTTTATTACCGAATCCCTGGAGAAGGTTGCACATACCTTCGTTGAAGCCTTGATTCTGGTTATTCTGGTAGTATTCATGTTCCTGGGCAGCTGGCGTGCAACCTTGATTCCTATTCTGGCTGTACCTGTATCCTTGGTTGGTACCTTCGCTTCCTTCGTAGTTTTGGGCTTTACTATCAACACTCTGACTGCTTTTGCAATGATTCTGGCTATCGGCCTTGTTGTCGATGATGCTATCGTTGTAGTAGAAGCAGTAGAGCATCATATCCAGGAAAACGGTATGTCTCCTAAGGAGGCAACCTACCGCGCTATGAACGAGGTTTCCGGTCCTGTTGTGGCTATTGCCTTCGTACTGTCTGCGGTATTTATTCCTGTAGCTTTCACCGGCGGTACTGTCGGTGAATTGTACAAGCAGTTTGCGATTACGATTTCTGTATCTATGATGCTTTCTGCTATTGTAGCTTTGTCCCTGACTCCTGCGCTTTGCTCCCTGATTCTGGTCAAGAAGGAAGAGGCGCCGAAGGGCTTTATCGGCAAGGCTGTAAAAGCATTTGACGATTGGTTTGCAAGAACGCTGGCCAAATACGTGAAAAACGTTGAAGGCTGCATCCGTAAATCTAAGCTTATCCTGACCTGCCTTGTTGTTGTGGTTATCTGCATCGGTTTCCTGGCGAAGGCAACGCCGACAGGCTTTGTGCCGAACGAGGACCAGGGCATGACTGCTGTATCCATCGCTTTGCCTGAGGGTGCTTCCAGTAACCGTACGCAGCAGATTATGGCAGGCCTTGCACAAAATATGAGAAAGCTCCCCGGCGTTAAAAACGTTATGGAGGTTAGCGGTATTGATATCCTGTCCATGGGCCAGAAGGCTAACGCTGGCATGGCAGTAGTTACTATGGAGGACTACAGCAAGCGCAGCAACAGTGTACAGGATGTTATTCCGATGATTTTCGGCATGGGCGCACAGATTCCTGATGCAACCGTTATGGCCTTCCAGCCGCCTTCTCTGCCCGGTGCTTCAAGTACCGGTACTCTGAGCCTTTATCTCATGAACCTTGGCGGTGAGGATGTTAACACCATGGGTGAGCGTGCTAACGAATTTTTGGCTGCTTGTCGCAAGCGTCCGGAAATCGGTATGCTGTACACTACCTTGAACACCAATACTCCTATGTATCAGTTTGAGGTTGACCGTGATAAGGCACAATCCCTGAACGTTCCTGTATCTACTGTTTATTCCGCATTGCAGGCGTTCTTAGGCGGTAACGAAATCAACGATATCAATAACTTCGGCCGTACTTGGAAGGTTGTTATGCAGGCTGATGAAAAATATCGTACCGGTGTAGAGGATATGCGTTACTTCTTTGTACGCAGCAATGACGGCAAGTCTATTCCGCTGAATACACTTGTAAAGCCTACTCCTAAGAACAGCTCTGTTGTTATGACACGCTTTAACGGTGCCAGTGCGATTATGATTTCCGGTGACCCTGCCAGCGGTTATTCCTCCGGTCAGGCTATGGCTGCTATTGAAGAGGTTGCTAAGCAGGTTCTGCCTAATACCTATACCTACGAATGGACCGGTCAGAGCCTTGATGAGATTGAAGCCGGCAGCCGTTCCACTCAGATTTTCATTATCTCTCTGATTTTCGTATTCCTTTGTCTGGCAGCTCTGTATGAAAGCTGGACAATTCCTCTGGCAGTACTGCTGTCTGTACCTTCCGCAGTTTTCGGCTGCTTCCTGGTACAGTATGCACGTGGTCTGCAGAATGACGTTTATATGCAGATCGGTCTGATTACCTTGATTGGTTTGGCAGCAAAGAACGCTATTCTGATTGTCGAATATGCGAAGATGAATATGGAGCAGGGCATGGATGTTGTACATGCGGCTGTTGAGGCTGCTCATGTCCGTCTGCGTCCTATCCTGATGACCTCCTTCGCCTTCATCTTAGGCTGTCTGCCTTTGGCTATTGCTACCGGCCCGGGCGCTGGTGCGCGTGTATCCATGGGTAACGCCGTAGTTGGTGGTATGACCATCGCTACTCTCTTTGGTATCTTCCTGATTCCTGTACTCTTTGTAGTTGTTGAACGCTTCTTCAGCCACAAAAAGAAGGGGACTCCCGAAGATAATGTAACCGAGCAGCTGTAATGCTGCTAAAAAACGCCGCTCAAACGAGCGGCGTTTTTAATTTTCAATAGCTGGTTTTAGGCAGTAAAATGCATATTTTTAATTTTATACATAAATAATAGCATAGAAGTTAATGGCTATTCTGATTTGAAAAGCAAGCTCAAAAAGCCTGCTTTTTTAAGTTACATAAGTAAACCAATCCTTTTCAATAACAAAAGTGCTTTTTAAATTTTAATAACAATAACAAATTTAAAACGAATACAATCTGTAAGTAAACTAAGACCGTCCGTTTATTATGTGTGACATAAGCAACGGAATAACAGCAGAATTATTTTTATACTTAATTCAGCAAGGCAAGAAGGGGTGTTTGAAGTCAAATATCCGGAAGCATATTGCGGTAAATATTATATTTAAATTTATTTGGAAGGGGTGATTTATATGGGTTCCGTAACAACTAATCCGTGGCTGATTTCTATTATCAACATGACAATCGTTTTTGGTGTGCTCATTGCTTTAGGTGTACTCATGAGTATGATTCAGTTGGTTGACCCTACTAGAAATAAGCATTGAAGCAAATGATGCACTTTTTCCTTGTCTGATCTATTAACAAATGCACTTATTTTCCCGATATGGGCCAAGAGGAGGATTATTCTATGTTTGAGGCATTTATCGTCGCTTTGGCTTCTGTTTGGGCAGACTCAGGTTTTTCTGCTCTGACAAGTGGCAACGTAATTATGATTGGCGTTGGTCTGGTTCTGCTTTATATGGCTATAGGCAAAGGTTTCGAGCCTTTGCTGTTGTCACCAATTGCCTTTGGCTGTATCCTGGCTAACATTCCTAAAAACGGTTTCGAACAGCCGGGTGTTATGTCCGTTATTATGTATGGTATTCACCATGAAGTATTCCCGCCGTTGATTTTTCTGGGCGTTGGCGCAATGACCGACTTCGGTCCGCTGATTGCTAATCCTAAAACCTTGCTTTTAGGTGCTGCTGCTCAGATTGGCGTATTTGTATCTTTGATGGGCGCTATGGCGTTGGGATTTACTGTACAGGAAGCATCCGCTATCGGTATTATCGGCGGTGCTGACGGCCCGACAGCTATTTATCTGGCAGCTAAAATGGCTCCGCATCTTTTGGGTGCTATTGCCGTTGCAGCTTATTCCTACATGTCCCTGGTACCGCTGATTCAGCCGCCAGTAATGAAGCTGTTTACTACCGAAAGAGAACGTAAGATTGTTATGGAGCAGCTGCGTCCGGTAAGTAAATTTGAAAAGGTCGTTTTCCCGATTATGTGCACCATCGTTATTTCTCTGCTGCTGCCGCCGGTAACAGCTTTGATCGGTATGCTGATGCTTGGTAATCTGTTCAAAGAAGCAGGCTGCCTGGATCGTCTGTCCGATACTGCACAAAATGCATTGATGAACACCGTAACCATTATGCTGGCTACCGGTACCGGTCTTACCATGAGTGCTGAGGCCTTCCTGAACTATCAGACTATCCTGATTATCTGCTTAGGTCTGGTTGCTTTTGCTGCAGGCACCTGGGGCGGTGTAGTATTCGGTAAGATTATGTGCATGGTAGACGGTGGCAAGACTAACCCGTTGATTGGTTCCGCCGGTGTATCCGCAGTTCCTATGGCTGCCCGTGTATCTCAGATTGTCGGTCAAAAGGCTAACCCGGCAAACTTCCTGCTGATGCATGCTATGGGTCCTAACGTAGCAGGCGTTATCGGTACTGCAGTTGCTGCAGGTACCATGTTGGCTATGATCGGCCCTGTTGCTAAATAAACAGTTGTTGTAACATCTCTCCCCTAAAAGTGAAGCCCATCCGGTAAAACGGATGGGTTTTGCTTTTATTTAACTTTAAATAGACTTGCAGTCATCAGGCCGCGGCTGTTTGAAAGCAAAAAAATAACCAGTTCGCAGCTGGTTATTTTTTATTGCCAAAACTAAATTCGCAGTCGTTTCAGCATTCTCCCAATCTCTCTTTAGACAAATTGAAAACTGAGAGGATATTAAATTGTTGCTTTGCAGTATTTATTTTAGCAAACTGAATATGACAATCTGTTGCACAGGCAACAAAAACGATTAATGAACTTTTGAAATAGTATAGAAGGTAAAGTTAAGCAATAATGTAAATAAAGTAACTGTTTGACGGAAAACAGTGTGACCTGTGCAACAGAAGATAAAAAAATATAACTTTATACTTATTAAAGTAAGATAAGCATCTTGCTTATAGAACTTAGTTCCCCTTTAATTATCTTAGGAAGAGGTGATAAACAGTGGGTTCTGTAACAACAAATCCGTGGCTGATTGCCATTATCAATATGACCATTGTCTTTGGAGTTCTAATCGGATTAGGCATGTTGATGAGTTTAATCCAGGTAGTTGATCCTACCAAGGCTAAATAAGATTTAGCTGAAACAAGGTTTCAAAGCAGTGCTGCTGCTTTAAGCAGCTTCATAAGAAGAAATGACATTTTCTGATGTTCTGCTTGCGTTGCAAAGCAGACCACAGGTAGACTAGGGGAGACTGTGGTGATACAGTTAAAATGAAAGTGTTGTAGCATTATTGTGGAGCTTATTTGCACTTATAACATCCCAATTAAGGGAAACAAGGAGGAAAAATTCACATGTTTGAGGCATTTTTTGTTGCTTTGTCTTCTGTATGGGCAGACTCCGGCTTCTCTGCACTGACAGGCGGTCATGTAATCATGATCTGCGTTGGTCTGCTTCTGCTTTATATGGCTATTGCTAAAGGTTTCGAGCCTTTACTGCTGTCCCCGATCGCATTCGGTTGTATTCTGGCTAACATTCCTAAAAACGGTTTCGAAGAACCTGGTGTTATGTCCGTTATCATGTACGGTATTCACCACGAAGTATTCCCGCCGCTGATCTTCTTGGGCGTAGGCGCTATGACCGACTTTGGTCCTCTGCTGGCTAACCCGAAAACCCTGCTCCTGGGCGCTGCTGCACAGGCTGGCGTCTTCGTAGCTCTGCTGGGCGCTATGCTGCTTGGCTTCTCCGTACAAGAAGCTGCTGCTATCGGCATCATCGGTGGTGCTGACGGCCCGACTTCCATTTACCTGGCTGCTAAAATGGCTCCTCAGCTGTTAGGTGCAATCGCAGTTGCTGCTTACTCCTACATGTCTTTGGTTCCGCTGATTCAGCCTCCTATCATGAAACTGTTCACCACTGAAGCTGACCGTAAAATCGTTATGCAACAGCTCCGTCCGGTTTCCCACTTCGAAAAAGTTGCATTCCCGATCATGTGCACCATCGTTATCTCCCTGCTGTTACCTTCCGTAACCGCTCTGATTGGTATGCTGATGCTTGGTAACCTGTTCAAAGAAGCTGGCTGCCTGGATCGTCTGTCCGACACCGCACA